>JGI20158J14315_10000001_pt1 | contig 206050 bp, 175 predicted proteins | sample COG_08_FD_14315 | JGI IMG/M metagenome (IMG submission 14315)
CCCTTGGTCGATTCATCATTATTCGAGACCATTGACGGGTACCACCCCGCCCTTGTTGAACGGCTGANTAAAGAAGGATTGTCGGCTATTAATTCATAAGCCAATCTCGTTTTGGACGAGATATGGAAGAACTTGTTGAAGTGAAAGGTAAGGACGAACGTGTCAGAGGCTATTGTGCGTATGACTGGGGAAAAAGCGCCTTTGAGACATCGGTTACAACAGCCATTTTCCCCGCTTGGTTTGCCTACCTTTTCGCAGAGGCAAACGGCATCTCGATGAAATTACTCGGTTCGGAATGGACTGCTGACGCAATGTTTTCAGCAGCAGTGATGATTGGAGCCCTTTTCGTTGCGATTTGTGCACCATCTCTGGGAGTCATTGCTGACCGACGCATGATCAAAATGTGGTGGCTCCGTGTCCTGACGATTTTAGGTGCAGTATCTTGTATCCTCCTCGCTCTCTCTCCTTACTTGGGCGTGTCTATAGGTTGGATATGGGCGATGATTATGTTCATGGTCGCCAACGTGGGGCTGAACGGAGCAGGTGTATTTTACAATGCATTGCTCCCTCACATGGGTGATGAATCTGAAATGGATGGCATCTCCAACAAAGCCTTCGCTGCAGGCTACCTCGGCGGTGGCCTTCTCCTCTTGGTTCACCTCCTCATGGTGACCTTCATCGTTGATGAAAGCGGTTCGGTTCAGTCTTGGGTGATTCCCTTCGCCATGGCCAGCTCCGGTATTTGGTGGCTTGGTTTCGCACAAATGACCTTCAAGATGGTCCCTGAACCTCACATCGAAAATGAGATGGACCCGATGGGCTTAATCGCTTCAACCAAGATGGCTCTTGGAGAAGTCAAGAAAACGCTCATGGGCATCAAGGAATTCCGCACACTCTTCATCTACATGATTGCCTACTTCTGTTTCATTGATGGAATCAATTCTGTTACGGCGCTTTCCGGTGTCTTCGGCATTGTCGTGCTCGGATTGACGACGGCGGGTCTGATCGCTACCATCCTCATCATACAATTCGTCGCAGCACCGGCGGCCATTGGTTTCACCAAACTCGCTGAAAAATGGGGCACCAAGAAAGCGCTTCAATTTTCATTGGTGTGCTGGTGTTTCGTGATTGTAGGCGCCCTCTCATTTGCTCCTCTTGAGTTGGAAAACCACGACGAATACGATATCCAATATACCTGGGATGCAGACGAAAATACCTACATTGCAACAGCACGTGAAGGTGTCAATAACATCGCAGCCCTTCCAGATGATGACGAACAGCAGTGGGCGCTTGACCATGAAGCGATTCTCCCCGTGACTCAGAATCTCGATTACAAAAGTGGGTATGCTGTAGAATGGGCCTACGAAAAGAACGGAAGCGCTACGCAGAAAAGTGTGGCGCTCAACGCGACAAATCTAGCCGCTCTTGAAGCAACGATGGCCGAATCACGCTTTTCCTACAGCGTGGATGGCGGTGAATTCGCCAACACCACCGGACTTGGTGTCGAACACCCAACGAGCCTCGGTGACGGCAAATTGGACTTCATACCGAATACAGCCCGTGACCTCGTGTGGGGTCCTTTGGGAATCTCTGTCTTCCTACAATTCCTCCTCCTCGGTATCTTTGGAGGTGCTCTGCTCGGTGGTTCTCAAGGATTAGCTCGCTCAATGTTTGGGCAAATGGTGCCTGAAACGCGCTCTGCAGAATTCTTTGGCTTCTTTGGTTTCTTCGGAAAGGTCGCTGCTTTGCTCGGACCGTTGATCTATTCTGTGATGACGGTGATGTTCGATTCACGTGTCGGTATTTTCGCCATCTCTCTGCTCATCGTGGCTGGTGCGATTATTCTGCATCGGGTTGATGTTGAAGACGGAATTGCTGTTGCTCGTGCAGAAGATGAACGCAACCGACAACATGCTCGGTCCACGGCTTAACATCGCAACCGTGATGAAGTGCCTTTGCGTCGTTGAGCACAGGCGCTAAGGCGTGAGCGGGTGGATTGAGTGGCTAAAACCGAAGGTGCTGCAGAAAAAACAGTGGCTAAATCGGCGTACCGCCAGCCTGTCACCCCTGAAGGGATCAAGGCCATTGAAGCGGGAACGCTGACATGGCTTGACGATGAGATGTACAACAATCTCAATACGGGTGTCCTTGAGCAATATCTCGAAGAGAAAAACATCCGTGAATCCTTTGAGGTCTCTCACTGGAATACTCCAAAGGTTCTGATCGGTATCGGTATTGGTGCCATCTTTTCAGGAGTCACTGCCTATATTGGCCTCAAACTCGGCTTGGCCATATCCGCAGCCTGGTACATCGCTTATTTGCTCGGTATGGCGCTCAAATGGTCACCGTCTGAAGTCAACATTGCAACGTCTGCTACGACGGGTGCCACACACGCATCAACGGGCTTCATCTTCACCTTCCCTGCAATCTTTCTCCTTGCGAGTCAACCGAGTTATGCCTTAGCCGATGGCCCACTGGTGACTCTTGAAGACGGAGAAGCATTTACACTGGCCTTTATCGGTATTGTCGCCTCGATGTTTGCGGGTTTCCTCGGCGTGATGTACTTCATTATCTTCCGAAGAGTATGGCTGGTGGAAGACCCACTTCCGCTTCCCGGCTTTGAAGCCACGTTGAAAATGCTAGACATTTCCTCTGATGTCAGCACGGGGGCTGTAGAACACGCCCGTGATTCCCTCAAAACTATTGGAGTATGGACGGTGCTGACGATGGTCGGACTCTTCCTCGTCGAATATCCTCTCATTTGGATGAACGACCGAAAAATCGCTCTTTTGGATTACATTGCAGAATCCCTTCATTATGGCGACATCGGCCTTGCGAGTTTTTACTCACATGGTAAAATTCACCAACCTTCAGGTACTGTCGATGGCATCTCTCTCAAGCAGACACATTGGTCTGAAGAAACAGCGTGGAATCCTTTTGCCTACACCTACATCGGCGTGGCGTTGACGCCATCGATGTTCGCCATCGGTTGGTTCATGAAGACCCGAGTGGCCTTCCTCGTGAACCTTGGGACCATCGTAGGTTGGTTCTTCTTGGTCCCTCTTGCAGTGTACATGAACATGCCCATTTACGATGCAACGCAACAGGCCAATATCCCAATTCAAGATTATGCAAGTGGTGGTTCAGCATCACTGCAAATGATTGCCTTTGCTAAAACCGTTCGAACAATTGCCATTGGTGCAATCGTCGGTGGTGGTATGTTTGGCCTCGCCAAAATGTGGCGTACCTTCGCCAACATCTTCTCCGATATCGGTGCAGCATTCAAGGGCGATGGTAGCCAAGAATACATGGAAGGAAAAGGGTGGTATGAATGGCCACTCAAGCACATTCCAATCTTCATGGCCGTCACCTTCTTCGCCATGATTCTCATCTTTTCAGTCGGAGGATTCTCGCCACTTGCAGCCCTCGTCTTCGCCCTTGTGCTGATTCTCACTACCTTCATGCTCGGAGCAATTGCAGTCCGTGTCATGGGTGAAACAGGTATTGAACCGGTCTCCGGAACGTCATTCATCGTGTTATTGATGCTTCTTGGCGTCTTCTTGAATGCTCAAGAACTCCTTGACCTCTCTACCCAAGACGCAGTTTTGCTTGGCTTGGTTGGCACTACCGTCTTTGGTTCCGCCATTTCCATGTCAGGGACCGTCATCGGGGATTACAAGAACAGCCTCTACATTGGCAACCGCCCGTACCACATCTCCAAGGGGAACATCATGGGTGTCGTACCTGGTGCCATCATCGGAGCGGGTGTTGCAATCTTCCTTTCCATTCAACTCGCAGAAGGTCGCATTCAATTGATTGCACCACAAGCCAACGCCTTCGCCACCTTCTCGGTGATCTTCGCAGAAGGCCAAGGCGACCTGACATTGCTTGCGCTTGGCTTCCTTCTCGGTATGTTCGTTGAGTGGGCAACAGGAATGGGTACCTCCTTCGGTTTGGGAATGTATCTCGACGTCCCTCACACCTTGCCCATGCTCATCGGTGGCGTCGCCCGAGATCGCTGGGAAGATAAGAAACTCCAACCGCGCATTGATGCCCTGAAGGAAACGGAAGGTACAACCGTTGCGGAAAAGCAACGTGCGCTGATCTTGCTTGGAACCTTCATGGTCGCAGCAGGATTGCTAACGGGTGAAGCCTTCTTCGGTACTGAATCAAGTATCCTTTCGTTTATCGATTCGTTATGGTACAACGATGACGGTTCGCCAGCCACCATCATGGGCGTTGATGATTTCCCGAATTCAGGTGCTTGGTACGCCATTCGAATGACTGGCCTTATCCTCATCAACGTCATCGTGGGTGCTCTCATCTACATCCTCTTCAAGCGAGCTGGCGTCATTGGTGGCGAATCGTCCACCAACGAGGCATGAGTGTGAACCCATGACCAATCAGCCCTCAACGCCTGCATGGGTTTGGGGATTGCTCGTTGGTGCTGTAATTGGTGTCTCCAGTGCTGGAGCACTCTTCCAACATGTCGATGCGGTCCCGCCTCTTCTAAGGGCATCATGGCGTTTACAACTTACTTCGATTGTCCTCGCACCTCTCGCTCTATGGCAGTGGCGTAGCACGGATGAACACATCAAGGAACAGTACTGGTCAAGGTCCGCTTGGTTGCTGATGGGTGCGAGTGGTGTAGCTTTGGCCGCGCATTTCGGAGCGTGGGTTGCGAGTTTAGATGAAACGACATTGACCCATTCACTTCTCTTTGTTACCGCCCACCCCCTGGTCATCGTTTTGGGCATGCTCTTACTGTCAAGCCGTATCAAAGGTGTTCGGGCGCCACACCGCTTCGAAAGCATTGGCGCATTGATTTGTTTTCTTGGTGCAGGCCTGACCCTCATGGATAACGGGTCGAGTCAAGGCGACCAAACGGTCACGGTTTTGGGTGATGCACTCGCCTTTGGTGGTGCTGTTTTTGTTGTAGGATACATTGTAGTCGGACGTGTATTACGGACATGGATGCCCATCTTCCTCTACGCTTTCCCGGTCACGCTCATTGGGGCGTTGCTTCTGCTTCCCGCTTCGATGCTTCTTGAGGATGGGATAGCAACCTTTGGTATCTTGGGATGGACTGATGGTGAATTCTTCATCTGGTTTTTGCTCCTTGCCCTCGCAGCGGGCTTATTGGGCCATACAGGCCTGAACACCTGTTTGCGTTATATTTCTCCACTCATCGTGTCGGTGGCCGTCACGCTTGAACCTGTTCTTGGCTCGATGATTGGATGGGTCTTTTTCGGAACGGGTATTCCTGGAACATGGACGTGGATTGGTGGTATTATTTTGATGACCGGGCTTTTGTTGGTCGTCTATACTTCCGAACGTGTTGCGCTTGAGCAAGCGAACAATGAAAACCGCGATGCACTGCCCAACCAATGAGGTGTTGAATGTGAACGAGAACGGATGGCTTCTGTTAACCAACGACGACGGCATTGAGGCCGACGGCTTCCGTCAACTCGTACAAGCCCTGCACAAAGCAGGTTATCGGTTGGCTATTATCGCTCCGAGTTCGAACCACTCTGCCACGGGCATGCGGATTAATTTGATGACGCCCATGGCCCTACGTTCTCGTTCCGACCTTGTTGAGAAGTGGGGGCTTCAACCCGAAACGACTCCAGTCCATCTGTTCGAACTGGATGGTACTCCGTGTGATACGATGATTGTAGCCCTCGATGGTGGACTCGAGCATCTTCTGCCTGGTGTACGCCCTCAAATGGTCGTATCAGGAGTCAATCTCGGACCAAACCTCTCACAAGATGCCTATCACAGCGGTACGATGGGTGCTGCACGAGAAGCGGGTCTCTACGGCGTACCAGCAATCGCCACCTCATACACTTCCTTTGACCCAGACGGCATGGAAACTTCGATTCAAGCCACGCTCCAAGCCGTTGAACGGGCATGTTCAATTCTCCCCTTAGTCGCAGAAAACATGGGACGTCCACACGGGCGTATGGACACGGGATATTTCTCCTCATGGCCTGAACCCCTCAACGATGAACGATGGTTAGCCGATGCTGAAGGTGCTCTTCGCTCTGCGTTCATAAACGGAGATTTGATGTTGAATCTCAACATTCCTCCGACATGGAATGGTCAATGGGAAACCACTCGTTTAGGTGTGCGATGGTATAGAAATGCCGTTCGGTTTGATACTGCAGAAGGGGAAGATACGGCGACCTTCACCATTGGGGCTGCCTCGGTCGACCATACTCCGATCCGTCTGGGTGACTGTGATGCGGTTGAGGTCAACAAAGCCAGTTTGTCGTGTCTTTCTGTCTGGCCACAAAGCCACCCTTTTGCTCTTGATGAGGATCTTCTCGCCCACGGGCTTGAACAGATAACCGATGGATGGCCTACTTGGCTTCATCAAGGTTGAGGCGAACACCTTCGTCGAGAAGAAAATGCACGATGCCTATTGCCAAATGACCCTGCAACCACGAATCTCCTAAAGAGCGAAGTATTGCGTTGGGAAGTTCGCTGACATCAAGTGCTTGGTCGTCACTGAGAATAAAATCAATCGCAAGCGGATTGTATTCTCCCGTTTCCGATAAGTTTGCCTCATTGCCCCAGAGCCTCGGCGCTTGTGCATCAAGGGCAATGAGGGGCACTCCCTTCCATTCGTTCAGTGTTGTATCCAGTCGTCCTCCACTATGGCTTAATCCACGGCTTATGTCTTGCCATTGGCCTACGGGTGGAAGAGGTGTAGCGATTATTTTCTTGATAACGCCCGCTATAGAACGCTCTTCTGCGTGGATTCCTGTGATGGTTGAACCGTCAAACTTGATCCTTCGTGGTGGACCAGGCCCTCCCATTAAATGGAGGACAACAACGACGTCATTACGAAGTCCATGACTTGTCAGAAGCGCGGCCATCGTTGCACGAATGAGCACATCGACGCGGCCAGCACCGCTTGCAAGGTCGTTGAGTGGCAAGTTCCCTTTGGACATGGCTCGGTGACCGACGATGGCAAAACGTCGCAGGATTATCCCTCCATGCCTCGCTCAACGAGGGTGAGAACTGCATCGTTGAGGTCACGGGAGCTTTGGAGTACAAAGTGCGCACCATGAGTGTCAACCAGATATCCGCGGGCTTTTCCTTCGACCCCGAGGTCCTCAAGTCGGTTGGCGATGACTGCGGTCATTCCTGCTTTCTCAATTTGAGCCACGGCTCGGTGAATCAAATCGGTTTGTTTGACGCCCGATTCTAATTTAAAGCCAATTCTGACAGCATTCTTGCATGCTTCCTTCAATTCCATAATGTGTTTTGAACTCTCAATAAGAGGGAGATTCAGCGTGCCTTGCTGACTCGCTAATTTGCCTTCTGCGGGGGTTTCAACAACGTAGTCAAGAACTGCCGCTGCGTGAATCCAGGCATCGATTCCATCGTTGCTGAGGGCCTTGCATTCAGCCAACATCATTTCAGGGGAGGGTGCATCGATGCAAAGTGGAAGCCATTCGGGTGCAGGGGTGCTTGTCACGCCTTGGACACAGGTGACGTCGTGCCCGTTTCGATAGAGGTGGTCAGCAAGCTGCCAACCTGTGGTGCCTGAAGATGTATTTTGCACGTAGCGAATGTCATCGATGGCAGATCGTGTCGCACCCAAGGTGACGACAACGTGTCGTCGGTTAGGTTTCCCCTTGTTGATGAGATTGGCCATTCGAGCGACGATGACAGACGCGTTCGGGGTTTTGCGCTTTCCTTCTTCGTGTGGCCCCCAATGAACGCAGACATGTTGTGCTCGAAGACTGTCCACCAGTTCTTTTGTTACTGGGTCGCTGGCCAAGTCTTCATGCATGCTTGGAATCATCATGATTGGCGTCTTGCGAGAGCGTGCAACCGACAAGGCCATCATCAACGGGCCGTGTTGCAAGCCGTGGAGGTGGCTTGCGATGACATCTCGGGTAGCAGGTGCCACGAGAACAGCATCGGCTTGGTTGAGCGCTGTTAAATCGCCGTCCCAATCGGTAATGACCTCGGCTTGCGACGCCCATCGTACTGCAAGTGGTGTAATGATTCGTTGCGCTGAACCTGTCATAATCACCGTAAGTTCAGCTCCATGACGACGCAGTTCACGAGCAAGTTTGACCGTTTCAACGGCAGCGATGCCACCTGTGACACCGAGGACGATATGACGGCCTTCAAGCGAGTCGCCAGCCGATTCAACATCGGTGTCACGGTTCACCATGTTCACCCGAGTTTGCCAACCATCATGACTTCTTCGCTTCTTCTCTTCCCGTTCATCAAATGGTTCAAATGCCCCTCAGTGCACGAAAGCATGTGGCCACGAACAGGGCGGATGACATGGTGCTGGCGGGTTCTGCACCCACACCTGCTCACGGAGGAGACCCGATTGCTCACATCCATCGGGGAACATCCTTCATCATCCTCGTTGATGCGGCCATCGTCATCTATCTCCTTTACACGGCCATGCAAGCACTGAATTTAGCCACAGGTTTTGCAGGTTCAATGTTTTTTGCAACCTCTGTATTCAGCGGATTGTTGATCTATTCCGGCTATCGGAATCGACGCCAATGGGCGTATTGGCCGGCGGTGATTATTTTGATTTTAGCCAGTCTCATGTTTGGCTTCCTCGCGTTTTTGAATCTCCTTCAAACACTCGCAACTGGAATGCTCTCACCTCTTCTCTTTGTGTTTTTATTGGGCTGGGCTGGACTTGGGTCGGGACGACGTGCAATTTTCCACTGGCATCCAGCCTATCGCTCCGGCTATGCTCGTTTAACTTCAGAACAAGCCTTTGAACTTCAAGACGGAGAGATGTTGGCTGCCTGTCCGAATTGTTTGGCAGTCCTCGCCATCCAGCCAACGATGCTTGGTAAGTCTGACCGATGCCCTCACTGCGGTGCATCACTCGTGAATGAACATCTCTTCAATCGTTACGGCACTGAAGAAGAATGACTTTTTCCAAGAAATCCAATCAAAGGAGGCTTCTTGAAGGAAAGCCTTCACGCATAGGCGAGGCAGACAGGTATGTCAAGCATTCAAGAGCGGCTCCAACAACTCTTGGACGGCGAACTTGACCCAGCCGACATTGCCGACGACCCGACCTTGGTCAGCCTCGCAGACCGCATTTATGGAATTAAAATCGCTGCTGTGCAACCGGTCAAGGCAAGAGATTTGACTCCACAGAATCCCACTGCCTCTGTTACGGAAATCGCCCCTCCCACAGACATGATGATCGAGGTCATCGCCCCAGAGGCTCCAGCCCTTGACCTTACACTCCCCGCCAACCCTGCAAAGGAACTCGATATGCCTCCCGTGCCCAAGCGCCAATCCAATACCATGCGCTGGGTCTTTACAGCTGGGCTTTTGGTGAGCATTCTCAACCTGCTTGGGGTCTTTGGTTACCTCTTTGGAGGTCTTTGTGACCCCAACGACATCTGTCCAAGCGATGGCGCTACCCGAATCAATTGGGCTTCAATTCATCAGATTACATCGGGGTATGGTTGGAGTCCAAGTGTATTGGATGGCAGTTTCGGTATCCCTGACATCGTTGCAGTTGTTTCTACTTCCGTACTTATGGTCTTCTTTACTCGTGGGAAGTGAAGTTTTGAACGAAACGCTCAGTGAGGCCATGGCCTATCTAGGGATGACAAGCATCCTCCTCGCCTTCTTACTTGAAACCCGTAACGTGCTTCATAGTAAACAACCGTTGTATCTGTTCTTGATGGCCTTCGGTTCGGGTTTACTGGGCATCCGTGCTTATCTCATCTCAGAATGGGCATTCCTTGTCCTTGAGGTCGTATGGTGTGGTGCGGCAATCGCCGCATTGATGGCCCTGCGCAAGTCGGGTTCCGAAGATGAAGTTCATGCGTCATCTTGATGAAACGGAAGGCCGCCCACCAACCATGGGCCACGGCAAAGCGAAGCGAGGTATTCCCTCGAAGAGTGAGAATTTTAACGAGTGGTATCCATTCATCGTGGAGGCTGCGGAACTCGTTGACAAACGTTATCCCATCAAGGGAATGGATGTTTGGCGACCCTATGGCTGGAAAACGATGAAACTCATAGACGCATTGACACATGCTGAAATGGAACGGACCAATCACGAGGAAGTAAATTTCCCCTTACTTATCCCCGAACACCTCTTGGAGAAGGAAAATGCTTTGGTTTCACGACTCAAGCGAGCTCGCGAAGAGGGCGTTGACCCCGATGAATTGCGTGACGAAGATGAGGAAGGGGGTTTCAAGAAAGAAGTTTACTGGGTCAAGCATGCGGGTGAAAACGACCTTGATGTTCCAATGTTTCTTCGGCCGACATCTGAAACAGCCATGTATACGATGTTTCCACTCTGGATTCGTTCACACAAGGACCTGCCTCTAAAAATCTATCAAATGGTTAACACCTTCCGATATGAGACAAAACAAACTCGTTCTTTCATCAGAGTTCGCGAGATTCACTTTTTTGAAGCACATACCGCCCACGCTGATGAAGAAGATGCAAGTCGGCAAATCGCAGAGGATTTGGAGATCGTTGACCGCTTGATGCACGACCTTTGCTTGCCCATCATTAAGGCCAAGCGTCCAGTTTGGGATACCTTCCCCGGAGCATGGTATACGATTGGTATTGATGCGGTCATGCCCAACGGGCGTACCCTCCAAGTCGCTTCTTGCCACCATTATCGTGACCAGTGGGCGAAGGCCTTCGACGTCACCTATGAAAACTTGGAGGCTCAACAAACGCATTGCCACCAAACAACCTACGGGATGTCTGAGCGCCTTCTTGGAGCAGTAGTTGGCATGCATGGTGATGAAAACGGCCTGATTATGCCGCCTAAAATCGCTCCATTCCAGGTCGTCATTTGCCCCATGATTCGCAAAAATGCCGAAGTGGACACCATTGCCGTAGCTCACGAACTCGGAGAACAACTCAAGTCACGAGGTTTGCGCGTCAAGGTTGACGACAGGGACCTCCACCCGGGTCAAAAGTACTATGATTGGGAAATTAAAGGGGTTCCCCTCCGCCTTGATATCGGACCCCGCGACATTGCCCAAGGAACTGCATTTGCAGCAAGAAGGACAGGTGGAAAAGAGCCGCTAGCTATGGATAACATCGTTGATGAATGCTATCGAGTGCTCGATGAAATCAGTGATGAATTGCGTTTGCGGGCGTCCCAACACATGGGCGATGTCGTTCAGCCATTGCCTTCATTCAAAGAAGAAAACGGCGTTTGGACGATGGCCGGCGAGGTCAAAGACGGCCACATTTACGAGTTGGCCTTCGACGGTTCAGACGCACACGCAGAAGTTATAGAACGAACGACAGGGTTCTCATTTCTTGGCGATGCTACCGATCCCTACGACGAACCTCGGCCGTGCCATATGACTGGTGAACCAACCATTCGTCGTGTCCTGCTTGCAAAGACCTACTGAATGCCAGAGTTTGCTTCTTGAAGTTTTCTTCATAAGACGTGTTCAATAGATTCTATTGATGGGAACGCACGACCGATGGTAAATTCTGTGAGAGTTTGATAAAGAAAGTCGCCTTGGATTGTCCATGACACCGAATGAGCGCCAAGGAGTGAACCTTACTGACTCAGCTCAGGTTGGTCATAATGCCATTGGCCCAACTACCGGGGATATTATCATTAATTCTGGTGGAAATCGTGAAATTTGCAGCATGTGTAAAACGCCTATTGATGCAGTCAATAACCCCGGGTTATTTTGCTTTAAGGAGGGATGCAACACACTCTTTTGTAATAACTGTGAATCATTCTTCCGTGAATCACGTCAACCCGGTGAGAGACCATATTGTGCGGAGCACATCAGCGAAGCCACTGGGGGAGACGATGTCCCACCTCCACCATCGGTGGGAGCTATTGTTGGCGCCGTCCTGAGGGATACCAATCATACGCCCCAGTCCTCACAACCCCCTCAATCACAACTCATGGGCTCCATCATTCAACAACGGCCCATGCACACTGGGGCACAGGTCTTCGTTGACCCACAAAATCCCATGGCCGGTATCCAGATGCAAGGCAATTCGTCTTACAACCCATATGTCAATCAAAAGATGATTAATCCTGTTCAGGCTTTTATCAATACCATTTCGAATTGGTCGGGCAAAGGCAGAGCACAGCGTAGTGAATTTTGGTTCGGTACCCTTGGTTTTAACATCCTTTTCTTCATGATTTTTAGTATCGGATTCGTTCTCGATGAAGTTGGAATGCTCGATGAAGATCTTTTCTTTGCACTGTTCTGTGGCTTATTTATCTTCTTCATCCCCCTGCTTAGTCTCATGATTCGACGCATCCAAGATACGGGGAATTCGGGTTGGTGGGTTCTTCTCATCATTGTTCCGTACATAGGCTCATTTGTGATGTTTATCTTCGCCGTATTACCCTCACAACCGCATCCAAACAAATACGATCTCAATTGATGGTTCTTCATGTTGAAGCCGTATACAGGCTCACATTCCGAATGATGACGGGTCCATGTCCATTTCACCGTCTTTCATCATCTTCCGCATCTGTTTGTTCAACTTGCGGTTGCCGCCCATACCTTTCATCATCTTGCGAGACCGGTTCCACTGACCGATGAGTTCGCGCACGTCCTTCTCTCGGACACCTGAACCCCGGGCAATGCGCTTGATGCGATCAGATTTGATCTTCGCTGGTTCGTTCTTTTCCCACGCAGTCATTGAATCCATAATGGTTCGATAGCGGTCAAGGTTGGCTTGCATGGCTTCTTTTTGGTTTTTCGACATGGCGCCCATACCACCAAGCATGCTGCCGGGTAGAAAGGACATCAATTTGTCAATGGTGCCAACCTTGGACATCATTTCCATTTGTTTGTACATGTCATTGAGTGTAAAGCGCCCACTCATGAGACGCTGTGTGAGGCGCATGGCCTCTTCTTGGTCCATGTCCTCTGGCGCCAAGTCAATGAGACCTTGAATATCACCCATACCCAAAAGACGAGAAATGAAGCGGTCTGATTCGAACTTCTCGAGATCTTGAATGCGTTCCCCTACACCGATGTGAACGATAGGAGCACCGGTCGCAGCAACGGCTGAAAGAGCACCACCGCCGCGAGCCGTACCGTCAAGTTTGGTAATGACGATTCCAGTCACGCCTGCGAGTGAGTGGAAGGACGCTGCAACTGGACCTGCCGCCTGACCTACTTGGGCATCGATTACCAACCAGCGGTCTGTAGCTCGTGTAAGGCCCGCAATGTTTTCCAGTTCTTCGACCAATTCATTGTCCAATTGGTGGCGTCCTGCAGTGTCAACAATAACCAAATCTGCTGATGCACATGCTGCTAAACCGTTTCGCACGATGGTCACTGCATCCTTTGTATCCGGTTCGCCGTAGACTTGAACGGTCGAATCCTCAAGCAATTGTGAAAGTTGAGCAAAAGCACCTGGACGGTGAACGTCAGCCTCAATGACGGCGACACGTAGGCCATGTTTACGACGATACCATTCTGCCAACTTAGCGGTTGTCGTGGTTTTCCCTTGACCGTAAAGACCGACAAGAAGGAGAGTTGCTCCCCGTGGTTGGAATTCAGTTGAGGGGCCAAGGATACGTACCAACTCTGTGTAGAGGATATTCATAGCGTGAGTTTGCATGGTCAAACCGGGCCGAGGCTCTTCCTCTCGCATCCGTGTTTCGAGGCGGTCGACAATTTCTTTGGTCTGCCTGATGTTGAAATCCGCTTCCTGCAAGGCACGACGTAGACTCCGAGTCATTTCCCGCAATTCTTCTTCGTCAAGTTTCCTCTTGTTCTTGAGCAAGCCCAGCGAACGGAAGATTCCCCTCGACAAGCCTTCAAGAGCCATGAGCGTGCGTTATGGTTGACCCATTTCAAACCATGCCTTACTCAAGACGAGGTTGACCTTGGAATGGTGAGCGTGAGGACATCATCCTCCAACGATGCTTTCACGAGACTCGATTTGACATGTGTTTCAGTTGGAATCTCTTGTTCTCGCCCGTTAACGCCAACGAAGAGCGTACCGTCTTCACTCCGCAGTGAAAGGTCGCCCCTCTCAAGACCAGGGAAATGCAGATGGATTCGCTCAAGTTCCTCTTCAAGTTCAGCCACCATACCCCGGTGGACTTCATGGTGAAGGAGGTCTCCAATGTGGTGGGGTCCGATTTCATCAGGAATCGCTTGGACCTCTCCGTAGAGGAGTTGGCCAATACTTCGCAATGCTTCAACACCAACAATTTCACCGTCAGCGAGTTCAATACGAGCAATTTGAAGTCCGTCTAAATTCTCACTCAATTCAGTAATGCGTACCAGTTCCTGCTGACGACGCGTCTTGAGAAAAGGATGGTCAAATTCCGGTGTAATCCTGTTGACCACACATCCTCCAATGGGTAGGTTGAATTCAACTAAAGATGCGTGAGCACGCAGCGTTTCATTAACACCCATGCGCTCTGGAATCGTGACGAGCGTGAAGGATGAGGTCGCCGGATCGCTGAGCACTCTGCGAACGTGCAGGACGCGTCTGCGGAACCGTTCGAGTTCTTCCTTCATTGCATCACTTTCTTTTCGCCCGAACAGCATCGAGCGTATACCGCCTGAAACCCGCATCAATCGCAGCAAGCGCCCTGACCATGATTCAATGAGTTCGGGGAGTGAGAGAAAGCGGAGGGTATGGCCTGTTGGGGCGGTGTCAAAGACAACAACATCCCAAGTGGGGTTTTCCATATGCCTCAGCAATTCGTCAAATGCTAGTGCCTCGTCGAGGCCGGGCAAAATCATGTCTGCAGTCTTGACTTCTGATTTTAACTCATTGAGTTCGTCTTTTGCACTCGGGTCAAGCATCATGCCCAAGCCTCCGAGGCCGCCCATGCCGGACCCACCCATGTTGTTCATGGCTTCTCCGAATTTGGGAAGTAAGGTTGATAATTTTGCCTCTGGGTCCATTTCAAGCCCATACAGATTCGGAACCCCTTCAACTTGGGTTGGGACCGGTCCGAGGGGGACGTCGAGTGAATCAGAGGTTGAATGGGCAGGGTCGCTTGATACCAAAAGAACACGCAATCCTGCATCAGCGAGCCATACGGCAGTAGCGGCAGATGTCGTTGTTTTTCCCACGCCACCTTTTCCACCAAAGAGTAACAGTCGAGACATGGTCTTCGCGAAGTCGGCGGGGTGTTTGAATCCCTCCCCTGCCGATGATTGAAGCAAGGGTTTGATGAAGGGGAGAGTTTACCCCTCATACATGGTTTCCGAACTCGTCCTGTTTCAGTTGTCGAGTTTTTGCGCTCTTGTAGGCATGACGTTGGGTTGGCGTGGTGTGATGACTCGGTTTTCTGGCTTCTATGATTTACCTACTGCCTGGAATCAGGTGTTTTGGGGTATTGTCATCGGTGGCGTGTATGCTGTATTGGCCGACGGTATGCTCTACCAACCTTATTTCACCACGGTGGTTAGCGAGGATGGTATTTACACAGGATTAAACATTGTATCACTGATCATGGTCACCCTTTTTGCATCAATAATGTCACATTTTCTTCTCCGAAGGAAGCGGGTTCGCAGAGGGGGCTCTCAGCCATCCTCTGGTTGGGCCTTAGGTCTTGCAATCGGCGGAATGGTCGCCATGGTCATGATGTTTCGTATGTTTGAGTTTGACAACATCTTCTCGCCATTAGGCCTCATCAACATCGCCTTGGTCTCTATCGTTACCCCACGGGCGGAGGCGCTGATCACTGCACGACACGGGTATTTGATGCTGCAAGATGCTCGTTGGGGTGCCATTTTACGCTCGACATTTTGGAGGGCAGCGCTTCTCGTGGCCATTTATTCGGTGGTGTTTAACCCAATCTTGTGGGTCTTCATCCTTCCCTTCGTTCTGCTATCTACGCCTGCATCAGAAAAATGGATTTGGGAATCAGTTCCCAAGGAAGGGCGAAGACGACTTCGTCGGATTTGGGCGGAACAAGCGCGTGAGCGCCAATCAGGTGGTCTTCGTTCTGCACGACCGTCACAAATCAGCTCGGCGCTATTATCTGACCCCGATAGTGAAGAGTAAATATATACTTACTTAATAGATAGAACTCTATTTCAGTAATCTTTTCGGCAGAAGATAAGGCGTAATTCGGCGCGGGTCTGCCAGAGGAATTGTTATACGACGCCAGCCAAGCCAAGAATCATGGGTGCATGCCCCTATTGCCGCAGTACCTGTTTGCCGGGTGACACCATTTGTTACTCGTGCGGCCGAGTATTGCCGAAAGGTGACCGTGGTAGTTATCGAATGGAACAACAATTCAGTCGTGGTTCCAAGGACAAAACCTACAAAATGGCAAAAAAACCTGCAGCAAAAGGGGTCGTTCAAACTCATACAGGCCGAAAGCGGAACATCATGAAACGCCGCAAAAATCGATTTCGTAGCGTCGTTATGCTTTCACTGGTCGCCTTTATCATGCTCTCACCCCAAGCCAGAGAACACGTTCTCGGTGAATTCGGTGGCATTGATGAATTTATTCAATCAGCCATGGCCCCCTACCACGTTTATCCGGTCGAAGCGAGTTATACGCTCTCAAAAATCTCTGACGTACAAAACAATGGCGTTGAGGGATATGTCATTGAAACCATCATGATTCCCCCCACAGTTAAATCGACTTTATCGGGAACGCCCCAATTTGTTTTTGATGATGGAGAAGAAAGTGATAATCCCGTTACGATTCAAGAAACAGAGTTGATTACACTCAATGTTGCTGGTCAATCGATCAACGTACCCATTGACGGAATGCCGCCCCGTTTCTTTGAAAACCGTATCGTGACCTCGGCTGGGCATGAAGTTTGGTGGCCCAATGTTGGGTCTGATGACAACGATTGCCCTGTCAATAAATGCGTGAAGGTCAAAGTCAACCTCGCACCAAATGAAGCTTCTCGCTACTCCTTTGATGTCCAAGTTCATTCAAAATCATATTCATGGTGGGATGATGGACGAGTGAACTCTTTAATCCCTGGAAAGTCTACTGGAGTCAACGTTGATAATTCGGGGACATTTGAAGACCTTATCTCTCGAGGAAACGGCGTCCGAAAAGCAGAATTCGGTGGTTCTGAGTGGTACAATCGTGGCACTCAATCAAATCCCTATTGGGCTATCAACGCTCAAGACGGAATTGTTATGAGTACGGCAGATCTTATTTCTACAAGCCTTCCAGAAGGAAAATCAGACAACGTATACGCATTCTCACGTGCGGCATTTGACTATCTCCACCTCAATGTTGAATACGACNGGGNGGCACCCGTTACGGCTCGTTCTGGACCTGAGTGTTTAGCAGGTCAACTCGGAGATTGTGACGAACAAACCAACGCGTTCTTCAGCCTTTTGCGAACAAGAGGAATACCCGGATGGTATACCTTTGGAATTCTTGGTGACCCTTACTTTTCCAACGACGGATGGGAAGCCCACGCGTGGGGATATTTCCAACTCCCGATGAAAGATTCTTGGTGTGAAGAACGAAACATTGTCTTGCAAACGTGTTTTGTTGAAGCACAAGTTGACGTGGTCAACAACAAATGGCTTCTTTCAACTCCGACTGCATATATTGACTGGATTGAAGAAGCCGACGCATCAGGTTCACTGGTTTACGATTATTATCATCCGGTTTCAACAGTTCACACCGGTCTCGGAGGCCAAATTGACCGCGTTCGAAGTTTTGAGACGGTTGGTGAATTGGACCTCTCAGGTGGTACTTATCAAGTCAAGAAATATGTGGAGTCGCTCAGTTAGGTGAGATCATGAGAATTATCATTGGAGGGGCAGGACGGGTAGGATATGCGCTCGCTCGTGCGCTCTCCCGCGAAAAGTATGATGTCGTTATCATTGACCAAGATTCCAGAGCGGTCTCCAATGCACAGACACTTGATGGATTGGTCTTACACGGAAATATTACTTCCCGTGAAACTCTCCTTGAAGCAGGTATTGAAAGCGCCAGTGTCTTTGTTGCTGCTACACCTTCAGATGAATCAAACTTGATTGCGTGCTCAATTGCAGAGCACGCTCATGGAACGGAAGATGAAAAAAACCGCCTCATCAGTGTTTGTCGATTGCGTGATGCGTCTTTTGTAGGCGAATATCGAAACGGCCATCTCAAGGAATGGGCGAATGTTGACCACATCGTCAATCCCCTTCGAGGCGCTATTACACGGTTGAATGCAGGGCTTCGTTCAACTGACATTGAAGAAGTGATTCCATTTGACGACGAAGCCTACGTTATGGAACTGAATGTCGGTGATTCAGCACACAATATCACCTCGCGTAATCTTGGAGATTTGAAAGAAGATTTCGTTCATGGACTGCCTAATATCGTTGCAGTAAAGCGAACAGGTCAGCGCAGTTTTGTTCCTACTGATGAAACGAAACTCGAGAAGGGCGACCGAATTGCCGTGGCTGTTGTAGGTTTGGATAACTTCAACCCTGCCCTCCTAACCTTCGGCCATGAAGTGACCTATTTCCCTGAAGAGCCCCGAGTGGCAATCATCGGAGCGACATCAATTGGTACAAAAATGGCAGAAGATTGGTTGAATCATCATGCGAAAGTGACCGTGATTGAGCAGCAATTGCATCTTGCTAACCAACTTGCGGGTTCTAAACTCGGAGGCCACCCGAACCTTGAGGTGATTCACGGTGACCATTTGGATAAGTCGATTCTTGAAGAAATAGGAATTGAGCAATTCGACGTAGCACTCAGTTCACTTGACAATGACCACGCGAACATTGCAGCCGTTCTTTTGGCCAGTGACCTCGGTGTGACGCACACTGGGCTGCTCCTGTATGATGCTGATTTGGTTAAAGTGACGCAGCGAATGGGCATCTCCTTTGCCGTTGACCGTCGGCGAGTTGCAGTTGACAACATGTTGACCTATATCCATGAAAAGGTTTCAGGTCATTATGCGCTCCTTTCAGCAATTCCAGATGTTGTCGGATTGACCTTGGAAGTTAATGAAAAAGCGAAATTCGCAGGCAAGACAATCGCTGAAGCCCAGTTCCCTGATTGGGTGGCCGTCGCATTTGTGAAACGTCTCAATCTTGCTGGTGAATGGGAATCAATGCAACCCAAACAGACCGAACTCCTCCTCGTAAACGATCACGTCGTCCTGTTTTGCCACAGAGACCGTGTGGCAGATATCCAGAAGCGTTTCAAGGTGTAATCATGCGCTATGACGTGCTGAACCTCATTTTGGGTTGGACCCTGATTGCATTGATGGTTCCGCTTGCAATTTGCGGTTTTCTCACTCTGATCTTGGATGGTTGGCAATTAGCCGCCACGGCATTTTTGCCAGCTGTTCTGATCAGCGGTGGTCTTGGAGCCGCTCTACTGGGGTTCTTCACACGAACCGATTCTTCTGAACGGCTGCGTGACCTCGAAGCCTTCGTTGGTGTCGGTCTTGTGTGGCCAATTACCGTTCTCATCGGTGCGATTCCTTACTGGCTTGGTGGTGTTTTTGTTGGTCCGATGACCGATGGGGCAGGGCTTGTCGACATGGCGCGGGGTTTTGCTAATTCTTGGTTTGAGTCCATGTCGGGGTTCACCACCTCTGGTGCGACGGTGATTGCACACAACATGAGCCCGAACTGTATCCCTGGTACAACCCCTGATTGCATCAATGCTCAACCCCAAGGGCTCCTCTTGTGGCGTTCATTGACACAGTGGCTCGGTGGAATGGGAGTCGTGATGCTGGGGATGCTCGTTCTTTCTCGTATTATGGGTGGAGGTATGGCACTTGCTCGCGCTGAATTAACTGGCCCTTCACTCTCACGGCTTCGCCCCAAACTACGTCAGACTGCCATCGTTTTGTGGAGCCTTTATCTGTTGCTCACGCTCGTTGAGTTGTTGTGTTTGAAATTCATTGGGGGCATGTCCTTTTTTGATTCGGTCAACCATGCACTTACGACGATGCCATCGGGTGGTTTTTCGACCCGTGATGCGAGCATTGGATTTTATAATTCAGCAACCATTGATACGATTATCATCGTCTTCATGTTTCTAGCAGGAGTTAATTTCACATTGATTTGGCTCGCAGGCTCAGGTAACATCAAGCAAGCCTTCCGGGATGAGGAATTCAGAACGTATCTTTGGTACATCGGTATCGCTGTAGCCATCATCACCATCACACTGGTTGTCGCAAATTATGCTGCGGGCCAATCCTTGCGCTACACTTTGTTCACCGTTCTGTCGATTGGAACGAGTACGGGTTATTCTTCAACAGATTACGGCACATGGCCCGTTCTAGCTCGACTCGTCCTCCTCATTTTGATGATTGTTGGTGCGTGTGCTGGGTCGACGAGCGGTGGTTTGAAACTCATGCGAATACGTTTGGCGCTGAAAATAGCTTTTCGTGAACTCTCACGCATTGCTCAGCCAAGAAAAGTACAGATGATTCGCATGAACGGTGAAGTCGTTGAACAGAAACAAGTCGGACTCATCGTAGGCATGCTCTTCATTTGGGTGGCTCTCTTTGCGGTGTCAGTGATCTTGCTGGCCTTTTTCATGCCAGATGAATCCTTTGAGACCATCATTTCAGTCGTTGCTGCCAGTCTCGGGAATACCGGTCCCGCGCTTGACGCATACGGTCCAAGTCAAACATGGGCAAGCATGGATTCAGGAGCCTTATTCCTGACTTCAATTCTCATGTGGTTTGGCCGTCTTGAATTGCTCACAGCCATCATCGTGCTTCACCCGCACAGTTGGCGCAAGGAAGAAAAGGCAGATGGTGAATTACAAGCAATGGCCATGGTGAAGCGGATTATGGCAGACCGTGAAGATGATGAGGCTCAGAACAAAGTTGCTTGACCAGGGCCTGGTCCTTGGTCTTCATCGGGTTGTTTCTCCTCTTCAGTTGTGACGGCTGCAACCTTAACACTCGGTGTGGATGGGGCTGGTATGGAGGCTTTTGAAGCCGCTATTTTTTCTTCTTCAACGTTCAACCGTTCATTGTATGCTTTGATGAGGTCTTTCGTTGAACGACGACTCATCGGAAGACCCGTAAGGGATGCATGCTCTTCTGCACTCAGCCCTAAGGATATGGACAGATCAAAATTTGTTGGGTCTCCAAGAGGTGAATCCTCTTGACTCAGTAGCATGAGTGGAAGAAGGAAATCTTCTCGTGTCACGGCTTTATTGGTGCCTGATAATTCTGCAAGTTTTTCGACGATACTCGGCCTTCCTTTTGGAGCAGACCGTCGAAGGAAATGTGGATATGAGGGGTAGATTCTTCCCTGCAGAGGTACGCGATTAGCGACTGAAGCAGAGAGGCTGGTGAGGTGTTGTGTCCAATAGGTTGAGCGATGCGCAGTGTTGAGGTATCGACCCATCATCATCTTGTCTGCTTGCACCATGGTGGACGAGCCTTGACGTATACTTCCAGCGTCCGTGAACAGAGAAGCATTATTCCAGTGAACCCAATTTAAAAATTCAGAAGGGTCCTTGTCGATGGTCCGGGTAAGTTTGACAGCCTCCTCTGATTGACGCGTTCTATAGAGGTTGTCAAGACCTGGGAAAATCTCAACCGAAACGTCACGCTGACTTGCTTCTGCGTGCGAATGAACCAATTGACTCGTGAGGAGGTTGTCGTGAAGTCCAGTGGTCATGACCTGTAAGTCTCGAACGAGTGCTCTCAAATCTCCGTGATTTGTTGTTGCTAAAGCATCGATGGCGCTGTCCTCAAACTCAATCCCTTCTTCGCGAAGAACTCGGCGTGCAATACGGCGAAGTGCCTCATCATTGGCCCGAACAAAATTAATCTTGATAATGTATTTTCCAAAGCGATCACGGGTCGAACGCCAAGATGAATTTCGTCCCCACAGTCCCATCTCTTCGTTGCATGCCAGAATGACGGGTTGTTTGGTCTGAGAAAGGAGATTAAGCAACTCTGCCTTTCCTCCAGAATCTCCCCGCAGCGCCACATTACCATCCTGCTGTTCATTGGATGTCATCGCTTTCTCAATTCGTGCTTGACTCACTTCCCGTAGGCCACCTGAGAGGTGGTCGACCTCATCGAGGAGAATGAGGGTGCGAGAGGGTGGTGCGCTGGGGTCATGGAATAGTGAACGATGGGTTGCTCCGCTGGTCGCCGCCTTTCGAATGGCTGCGGCATTTCTCGCATCACTGGCATTGAGTTCAACAACATTCCACCCCATGTCTTCAGCAACGGCCCTGGCAACCGTTGTTTTTCCAACTCCCGGCGGACCGATCAGGAGTAATCCTCTCTTTTTTGGCGCTCCAGTTTGCCATTCATCGAGCCATGCACGAATTTTTCGTCGTTGTACCTCGTTGCCTTCTAGCATTTGCTCACTGCGAGGACGATGACGCTCGGTCCAATCGCTCGCTTGACGCATGAGAAGCAGGTGGTGGGGAGGGTTCTTCAACCTTCACAAAGAATTGAAGTCATCCGCCGATTCATGGGGAGAACTCTTTTCAAAAGAGTGAGATGAAAGGATGGTCCTATTCAAGCAGATTGAAGAAGAGATTCCATGGATATTCTAACTTGTTCGGTTGTATCTCTGTCTCGTATTGTAACGGTTCCATCTTCGAGGCTTTGATGATCGATTGTGATGCATTTGGGCACCCCGATTTCATCGGCTCTTGCATAGCGTCGGCCAATTGAACCACTGCCATCGTACATCGAAACTACACCGAGTGTTTGACACAATTGTTGGTGCAATTTCCACGCTTTTTGGTCCATGCCGTCCTTTTCAAAGAGCGGGAAGACAGCATAATCAACGGGAGCGACGGTGTCCGAAAGTTCCATCCGAACATACATCTCGTCGTTCTTGGTAACTTCTTGGTAGCTATGGTCAAGCACGTGCCAGATGATTCGGTCAATTCCAAAGGCTGGCTCAATCACATGAGGTATGTACCATTCACCAGTTTCTTTGATGGTTTTTTGATTCGGTTTGACGTGTTCTTCTCCCACCTCAACCGAAGTTCCGTCGGAAAGACTCACCGTGCAGGGGAATGGTGTTTCCTTAGGCAGGGCTTCAACGGCCTGTTTCACCATTCCTGCTTGTGCTTTGAAAGCAGGTCCTGCAGTGGCGCCATTAATTGTCCAAGCATCGATTGTAGTGGTTCTTGGCTCATCGAATTCACGGCGAGCACGAAGCGTTTTCCCGGTTGCCTTTTCGTGGCTTTCGAGATCATAACAGCCGCGGTGTGCGATACCAACACATTCAATCCATCCATAACTTCCTTCAATTTCTGCATCCCAGCAATCCAATGCATAGTGAGCCATTTCATCACTTTCATGCTGGCGGAAGCGCAGTCGGGCGGTGTCAATGCCAACATGAGCGAGGAAATCATAGGTGATTCCGATGAATTGTGCAATGGTCGGGTGACGAATGATTCCTTGGTGTGTAGCATCTGAGAGCGTAAGCAAGACCTCGGATGTGCCGTCGGGAATAAGTGTCAGGGGGTGGTCGTCCCATGGGGTGAGGTCTGCCTCTGCAGGTGTATGTGGATTGATGAAATATTCGAGTTCAGCCATATTGAATTCCCGAAGGCGGATCATACCTTGTCGGGGCGCAATTTCATTTCTGTATCCTTTACCGACTTGCACCGCTCCAAATGGGAGACGTTCCCTAAAGTGTCGGTAGAGTGCATTGAAGGATGTAAACATCCCCTGGGCGGTTTCGGGTCGAAGGAAACCGGGTCGCCCTGAATCCCCGGCTCCAATAGTGGTGTTGAACATTAAATTTTGAGCAGATACCTCGCTCCAGTCCTTAGCCTGACAGGCAGGACATGCAGGGTTGACCTCATCGAGTAGGTCTTGGAGTTCAGAGCGTTTCAAGGCATCAGGGTTTGGGTGATGAGGTTCCAAGAGCGTATCTGCTCGACTCGCCTCTTCACAAGAACGACAGAGTGTCATGAAATCTGAAAATTCGCCGACATGGCCGCTTGCCTCAAGTACTGAATAAGGCGTTACGGTAGGCGATGATATTTCTACGATATTTCCAAGTTTAAGCCAGTGGTCAAGCCAAACTTGATTGATTCGAGAGCGCATTCGTCCGCCAACAGGACCAAAGTCATACAGACCCTTGGCTCCCCCGTGAATCTCAAATGCGGGAAGTAGGAATCCACGGCGTTTGAGCATACCACTCAAACGCTCAAGACGGCCTTCGTGTTCTTCACTCATCCTTTGACCCGATTGCTCGGTATTGTGGCTGCCCTATGAACTTCTCCTCCACCCCTGCCTTAAACAGCGAATCTTCCATACACATCGTTATATCCAAACTCTCACTGGTTAGGTCATGGGTCAATCCATGGTTGCCATCGTTGAAGACGATTGCACAGGTTGTGATCTTTGCATTTACCACTGTCCATTTGAGGCGCTTCTCCCGTTAGCGACCAATCCTTCAGGTCGAAAACACCCCAAGCGACCCATTATCGTCGTTGAACAAAATTGTGTAGGCTGTTTGTCCTGTATTGGGTCATGCCCAACAGATGCCCTTCATGAAATCGCAGTGCCTCCGATTTCCATTGAATCCCCGCTGCTCAATCCCTCCATGCCAGAGAAGACTGCGGTCATCAAGCGATGGAAAAATAGATCGACTCGATGGGCTTGATGTAAAACCAATCAATCACAACATTTTATTACTCCAAGGCCACGCTCCACACCCATAAGGTGTGAAGAAGAAATGCCCAAAATTGTGTATTTGGACAACCCTCACGAATCTGAGGTTTTGTATGAGCGGCTCTGTCCGCCTGTCCGTGCATGGTTTCGTGACAAATTTCCTGATTTCACACGGCCACAAAAATTGGCAATTCCTGCAATTATGGATCAGCGGCACTTGCTGCTTTGTTCACCAACAGGTTCAGGAAAAACCCTGACTGCTTTTCTTACAGTCATCGATAATCTCGTACGTCTCGCTTTAGAGAATAAACTTGAGAAAAAGGTTCACGCCATCTATATTTCACCCATCAAAGCTCTTGCAAATGACATTCAGCGGAATTTAATCGGTCCTCTCAACGAAATAAAGGAAAATTATCTTCCGGACAGAGCACAAGAGATCCGAGTGGGTTTGCGAACTGGAGACACCTCTCAATCTGACCGTCAAAAGATGCTCCGTAAACCTCCTCACATTCTCATTACAACTCCCGAAAGTCTGGCTATCGCCATCACATCACCTCGCTTCCAGCCCATTGTCAGCGAAGTTGAGTTCATGATAATCGACGAATTGCACTCGATGGTCTCCACCAAGCGCGGTGTCCATCTCTCACTCACGCTTTCCCTTTTGGACTCATTACTCAAAAACCCGGTACAGCGAATCGGTATTTCGGCTACAATGGAACCGCTTGAAACCGTCGCTGAATATTTGGTGAGCAGTGACGATCGAGAAGCACGAGGTCAGGCAACTGAAGTTTCCATTGCCAAAATTTCAGGTTCACGAGAATTGGATTTGGATATCCTGATTACGCACCCCAAATTTAGTGACCTCCCCGTCCTCAAAGTATTGGAATACAATATTGAGGCAATCGCAGATCTCATCAGTGCACACACGACAACATTGGTCTTTGCTAACACAAGAAAGATGACCGAAACCATCGTTCAAAAATTACGCCCCTTCCTCGGAGACCTCGTAGCGGGACACCACGGTTCAATGGACAAAAACATACGTCTTGATGTCGAGAAGAAATTGAAATACGGACATCTTAGAGCAGTCGTGACTTCATCATCTCTTGAAATGGGAATTGACATCGGTTCAGTCGACCTTGTCTTGCAAGTCGGTAGTCCAGGCGATATTGCTACTGCACTGCAACGAATTGGACGTGCTGGCCACCACGTTGGAGGTATCCCTCGTGCACGGTTTCTTCCTACCAGCGTTGATGATTTGATTGAATTGGCAGCCTTGCAAGCTGCGATTCAAACCGGAGACATGGACCGACTTGATTTTCCTCAAAATTGTCTTGACGTCGTCGCCCAATTTATGATTGGATTGGTCATCATCAATCAACTTGATATTGATGAAGCCTATGAGATCATCGTTAATTCTTGGTCCTATCGCAATTTCTCATACGACGATTTCATTGAGGTTCTTGACATGCTCGAAGACGAGCGTAGGGTCTGGATTGATTGGGAAGAAAACATCTACGGGAAGCGTGGCTATTCGAGGATGATCTATTACACCAACATTGGGACCATTGCTCCGGACAATTCCTATCTCGTCTTCAATGCTGAAGGGTCTATCCTTGGGAAGTTGTCGGGGTCCTTCGTTTCAAATCTACGTACTGGTGACGTAATTATGTTGGGTGGCTCAACCTATCGGGTGACCAACATCCAAGGGACACGAGTCAACGTAACGGCAGTCACTGGCCATCGGCCAACAATTCCTTCTTGGTCGGGTGAAGCCCGCTCCCGCAGTCGTGAACTCTCTCAAGCACTCCTAGATCTGATTGGCCACTGCATTGTTGCACTTCGCAAAGAGCAAGACCCGCGAATCTTGCTTCGGGAAGCATACGGACTGTCGAAGGACGTGGCTAATGCGATTGCTCGTCACCTCGAAGAGCATTCAATAGACTCTTTCCAAGTGCCCGACCGCCGTCGTATTCTTGTTGAGCAAGTCATCACGGGAGCCTATCCTACCTACATGATTACTACATGCCGTGGCCGTGGCTTCAACACTGCTCTCGGATATTTCATGGCAGGTTTGGCCGAAGCCAATGGCATAGCTGTTATCGAAATGTCATTTGATGAAAACGGCCTACTCCTGAAAACATCACAGGAAGTTGACCCTGGTGACATGTACAGGGCCTTCAGAGAAAATAATCATCTCGAAGTGATCGAGCGTTACATCATCAATACTCAGATCTTTTCGAAGAGATTTCGAGAAGTCTCTGGACGCTCACTCATCATTCCAAAGCGAATGGGTGCCGAAGAAATCAGCCCTCAACAATTCCAACAACGTGCTGAGGCCTTATTGCAAAAGCACCGCACAACGGACGATAGTCTGTTGATGAGGGAGGCTAAGAACGAAATTATGTTCGGAGATATTGACCTCATCGGTCTCGAAAATTTCCTTTCAGCATGTGCTTCTGGTGACGCTCGTATTGTCCACACCAAAGTCGTGGTGCCGTCAAGATTGGGCATGTCTTTGTTCATGTCGGCCTTTGAAGACTTGATGTCGATGAAGACCAGGGCTTTCTTGGTAAAGGACATTGACCCAGCAATTCTACAACGTCTCCTCGGAACCCGTTCTCTTGCCACCGAACTCTCAAAAGAACAGCTTCATGCGTTTTATTTGGATAAAGCACCCGTTCCCACCAATGCCAAAGGCCTCTACAGGCTGATGAGCCATGGAGGTGGATTGGACCGTGAATTCAACAATCCTCTTTACAAGGAAAAACTCAACAATGTTCCGCTTGAAACAATCCGCTCTTGGGTAGAGGAATTGGCTCAATCAGGAGAGATTACGAAAATTGACGGAACGGGTCAACAAGAGTTGGACGGAAAATGGTTTACTCCTTACATGGCAGAGATTCACGGAACCCTCGGCTGTTTGGCTGTCAATGGTGGTAAGGATGTCGAAAATTTGCTCGAACTTCACACCCGTGGTTTAAGTTTCAAAGTAGCCGTACGTTTTGATGGGACAAAGCCCTCTGAATGGAAGGAGCATGAATTGGGCGATCCGCAAGAAGCCCTTCGAGTCAAGATCATTGAAATGCTTGGTTCCGAGGGGCCTAAAACGGCCGATGAGATGGTTGAACGATTGCCGTTCCCGCAGGTTTTAATCGAACGTGCCTTGCTGAATCTTGAATCACGAAATGTTGTTTCGGTTGGTTTTTATCTTCAGACCGATGATGCCGAATATATTCTGAAAATTGATGAACATCAATTGACCGGAGGAGAAGAAGAAGTTGTAGAGTACCGTTGGGTTCAAAACATGGTTCTCGAAAAATCCTTCAAACATTATGATGACAGTTTCACAGCATTCAACGAGCACGTCTTATTCCAAAAGCAGCAAGAATTACTGTACCGAGTCAACAAATTCAAATTCAGTGATTGGAAAGATGTTCAACTTGATTCTGACGTGATTATGGGACGCTTGTTGCATAATCGTATTGGCTACACCACACGACGCAATATTTCCATGCTGTTGGGATTGAAACCAGAAGCATGGATTGGTCCAATGGAAGAGGAGATTCTCTCAAAGATACCTCCGGGGGAAAATGTCACTCGTCAGGAGATCATGGCACATTATCCCAAAGGAGATGAACACAAAGCATTGCAGCGAGATCTCAAAAATGCACTCAGCAATCTCGAGCGCCAAATGCTCGTCGTAAAACAATTTGAGGAGGTGGCAGGCCGCCGTAGACGCCTCTCACTGTTCCATCGTGTTCACGATGTTTACCCTCCGCTATCCTTTGAAGACGCTCTCGAAGAGGTCATTCGTAGAATGGGGCCAGTAAAAGCCAGCACCTTACGATTCTATGTTTCGCGTAGTTTTGAAGAATTAACTATCGCACTCATGAATCTCGAGCGAGACAAACGCATCGCTCGTGTGATGGCTCTTGTCCCAGAACCCGAAGCTTTTTTCTGTGCGCCAGATGAAGTTGAACTGTTACAGCGACCACGCAGAGAAGACCGTAGTGTGCGTATTTTAACGCAATCAGACCCCTATGTTTCTCGTTTCATTTGGGAAGTGCGTAGTGTTCTTGACCGAGGATGGTACTTGCCCATTTTCAAAGGCGTAGACCCCATTGGAAAAGTCTTGATGTTCAAGGTCAATGATTATCTTGAAATTAAGGATCTCCACGTACCAACGGCTTACTTAGATGAATTCTGCAAAGCATTTGATGTTCTTTTGAACAACCACGCCGCTCAACTCGTAGACGTTGCAGTCCTCTCAAATTTCAACAGCGAACCCATAACAGACCTCGATGAAACGACACGAACTGCTCTGGAAGGAATCGGATTCAAAGTCACAGGTGAACGAATGATTCGTGGGGCAGTCGTTGACCCCCAACCTCGCGAAATTGCTGAACGTGCCCTCTTCCATCGACACCATTTGCATCAGTCAACACGACATGAAAATGAACTTCAGGCCCTGAAGAAGGTGACTGAAATCCGAGACGACTTCGCTCTGCGTGGACGGTGTGAACTCTATCGGGTGGATCTCAAGAGCATGGCAAGCGCAAATCGGCTGCATCAAGGCGTCAACCTGCGCGGCCATCAGGTATGGGCATCATACGAACATTTCCAGGAAATCCTCGCAATACGTAACCAACCAGCAGATGAAGAATTGTGGGATATTGTCGAATTCTTCAGCAGTCATTCAGACCCCAACCTCTTCAAAGAACGCCATGCTCTTTCGCAATCGGAGTTTAGAAAATTGATTCAACCATTAATCCGAACAGGGCACATTGTTCAAGATTATCGCGGTGGTTTCCGGAGTGTTTTCGTTCCTGAAAATGTTGACCGAGCAGAATTACGCAAGGAGTTTATTCGTAAACTTGTGGAACAGTATCCCGTCATTACGCTGCGTCAACTGACACAATTGTCAGGGCCTTCGTTTAAGCCTGAAGAATTGAAGGTCGTTCTCAATTCATTTGAGGAAGATGAAACGCTGGTCAAGGGTTTCCTCATTGAAGACTTCCATCAAGTCTGTTGGGGGCGTAAAGAACTGCTTGAGGAGGCTCGAAACATCCCATCCATACGAGATTTCGTCCTTCCTCCCTCAGATCCGATTGCCCCGTATTTCGCTGACATCATGAAAGAGCGATTCGGTTTTGGTTCAGCATATCTTGTCTTCCGTAACGCTGAACCAGTAGCGGCATTCAAGGCGAATACTCGCAATAAAATCATTGATGTCAAGGATTACGAAGGTTCTGAAAAGGCTTGGCGTATTGTGAAAGAATTTGCTTGGGAACACCAAATGCCCTTACAAACTGACCTACGCATAGGCGGCAAGAAGTTACAATAGGCACTCTGATGTGCTTTTGGGAAGTCCAATCACTGAACCAATTTTTTCATAAGGTATTGCAGATGTGAACGTGCTATGAAGAAGTCGCTTTGCATTGTGCTCATCTTTCTTTTGAGTTTGGCTACACCCATTTTTGGAGCGACTCAATCCCAAGCATCCGAGGGCATGGAGGTACTCCATACCGCTGTCAATCCAGCAAATAACAACACCTACCATCTTCTTTCTGCAGCCTCATGGGAGGATTCGGCATCCTTCGCCCGGTCTTTGGATGGATTTTTGACAACGGTCGATGATGCCTCGGAAAACACGTGGCTTTTCGAGACCTTTGCATCTTGGAATAATCAATCCCGCCACCTTTGGACCGGTCTCTCTGATGCTGCTGGAGAAGGTGACTATCGCTGGCACGATGGAACACCCTTCCTCTACAGAAATTGGGGCGAAGCACAACCTTCTGCGGGTGGGGACGAAGACTATGTTCACATTGCTAGCACAAATATGGGCAATATTATGCCAGGAACTTGGAATGATTTAGAGGATAATCCACAATATTTCCCAGTCTATGGAGTCGTTGAAATCGGCCCTGGAGCTGACTATACTTTGCGCTTCAACGGGGACGGTGACCACGTTGTAATCGATCATGACGAAGGCTTGAATGTTTCAAACGCCACTCATCTTTCTCTCGAAGCATGGGTCTACCCCTACCATGATGAGGGTTTACAATTCATCATGATGAAGGGTGATTACGGATGGGGAATGTACCTCAATCAAGGCACGTTAGCATATGCTTCGGAATACAGCCTATCACAACATCCAACGGCCAATACATCTGTTGATGTCGAGACATGGTCACATGTTGAAGTTCGTCTTGAGCGAGACGTTGGTGGTGAATTTTTCATCAACGGCATGTCTGCTGGAACCTTTGGTGCTGACAAAGCAACCATTCCTGTGGGTGACTTTGGCTCAAACGATTGTTTTACTTCTGGAGAAGATTGCGATGAACTCTATCTTGCACGAATGGGTGCGGGATGTGAATGCAATTATTTTGAAGGATTAATGGATAACGTCTCAATTTCAACAAAGCAAAACACAACTGGGGTTGATGCATGGGAACTCATTTCACAATGGACTTTTTCGGAAGGTGAAGGCGATACTACTTCGGACGAATATGCTGCTGGGAGCCGTGATGGTTTCATTGATGGGGCTGATTGGGTTATGCCAGACGGTAGTATTGTTGCCCAAGCCGTTCAATTATACGTTGGAGAATCTTACGAGCTTGAAGAAGCCACAGCTGGCGACACATTGCTCTTTTTCACGGAAATCGAAGAATATACTCGCTCAATTTCATGGTCTTCATATTCGCTCAAATTTGACGATTTTGAAACCATCACCTCCTACACACTTTACTCCCAAGCCCAAGAAATCCCCGATGAGTGGAACCACGATTCTACGGTTGAGGCACAATTTGGCTTCATTTTCAATCAATGGTCTTGGCCAGAAGAAGGCGTGATGTGGTTCACGATGATTCTCGACACCGACGTGAGTGAATTGACCATTGAATTAGAGGCCGATATAGCCGACCCACCGCCAACTCTTGATGATATGACAGAACTCCAAGAGAGTATTCCTGTGACCAATCAGGATGTCTTTGGTGGAAATCAAGAGATTGGGGCCAATTATTACTATGTGAATGTGACAGAACCTCTTGCTGATTTACGAGTCCGTACCTACGGAGGGATGGGTAATATTGACCTTGGAATTTCATATTATAGCCCACCAACACCTACGCTTTGGTGGGAGGATTTCTCGGAGCAAGAACCCGTTTCCGAAGATGGTAAAGATGAGACACCAGTTCTCGAATCTTGGTCAACGAATCAAGGCAATAACGAAGAAGTTCATCTCTTTGATGTTGAACCTGGCCTGTACTACATTACCGCCTATTCCTTCCGCTCTGCTCGTGAATTCACGATCGTTGCCGACTTCGTATACCCTCCACTCAACGTTGAACCAGATGACGCAATTACGCTCACGCCGGGTGTTGAGTACGGTTTGATCAGTGGCTACAAGGGTCTTTCTCAATACTTCAAAGTCAATGTACCCCAAGATACTGAGCGCCTCATCGTTGACCTATCGGACGGTGCAGGAGATGCCTCACTCTTCATGCGATTGGATCAAGCACCGACCAAATCCACCTATGAACACCATTCAACAACCGAAGGTGCTGAGGACCGTATCGCATTTAATGACCCAACGCCAGGCTGGTGGTACATTTTGTTGACCACTGAATCGGCTTTTACTGGCGTTAACATCGTGGCTGAATTTGCAGACCGCTATGTATGGGATTATGATGGTACACCGATACAACTCTACAGCGATGAAGCTCTTGATGGCATCAGTGTAGGAAAAGGCGGCTCTATCGAATTTTATGCTATGCTTGAGGAGCCAGGAGAATTTTTCCGAGTGGAAACCTATGGAGGCTCTGGAGATATTCAAATCATAATTACTGGCTTGCAATATGAAGTTGTTTTCACAGGCGATGGTCGTCCAGGGCCTGGTGCGGGTATTGATACTGAAACATCCGATGTGACCGTCAAAGGTGGTATGTCGGGCACCAATCATTGGGTGATGGTTGAACTACCAATGAACGGTCGGATGGACGTCACGGTACGGGGCGTGAGTGACGCTGAAGAATTCGGCTTAGTTGCACGATGGGTTGAAACTGATTTTCCGATTGAACCCGTAGAGCCAGAAGAGCCGACTGAAGTCATCGGTTGTTCAGATGATGCGGAAATGATGTTCACAAAACTTGACCGTGATGCAAGTGGATTGCTTGAAGATTCTGAAATCAATAACATCGATGCCTCAGCAGACGATCGAACTGGAATGGACATCAACAAAGACAAGGTCATCGAGTATCGCGAATACCTCCAACATCGGTGTTCATGTGAACCCGAACTCATCCACGTGTATGATGGCTTTTCCCAAGGCAGAGAACGTGTATCGCTCCCTTCACTTGAGGAACATGGTTGGATGAACTCATATGATTTTGAAGCCATTAATGCCAACGAAGATGAACATATTGATGAAGAAGAACTTGAACTTCTACTTCTTCTCTGTGACACTACATTCGATGCCTTTGACGGGGACGGAGATGGTGTCCCTGATGACAAAGATGCCTTCCCCAATGACCCGGATGAGACCAAGGACACCGATGGCGATGGCGTTGGGGATAACGCTGATATCGTTGCAAGTGTATCCAATGACATACTCTATGCCTCCGCAGGTCTCGTCTTCCTTATTCTTGCGGGTCTTCTTTTCACCTTCTTGCGCTCGAACAAACCAGAAGCAATGGAATTGAAAGACTGGGATGATGAAGCACGTTTTGAACAAGCCAGTACTATGTTTGATTCTCAATCCACACCTCCTATGCTTGAACAACCGCCTTCTTCTGAAAGAGGTCTACAAGAACGAGCGTACGAACTTCCGACCTCTCAGGAAGTCTCACAAAGCACTCCTTCTGAACTGATGGATGCACCGAATGCGGACCTGATGGGCATGATTCTTGACGGTGTTGAGACGATTGAGTATCCCTCGAATAGCGGCGTTCTATGGACACGTGATGACCCTATGGATTCATGGTCTCCAAAGGCCTGAGCAAAAACTCCATACTCTCCATGCCGTGGCAATGCTGCCCTTGTAGTGTAGTGGATATCACCCCGGCCTCCGGAGCCAGGAACCCGCGTTCGAATCGCGGCAAGGGCGTATTGGCTAAGAAACAAAACCGTCCCAGGCACGCATGTAGTTGATGAAGGCAGGGCTCAAGCCTGCTTCTGTGAGGTGGTTTGTTGAAAAGGGTGGCCGTTGAGGCTCCTCCATGTCTTTTTGAAGATACCATGGCCAATTCGGATGAGCGATACCAACACGTCCAACACCCACAAAATCTGCACCTTGGTTGACGGCTTTTTCTGCATCTTCAGCATTCCAAATCATCCCAGTGCTGAACAGCGGCATTCGACCGTTAAGAACATGTGAAAACCATTCGGTGTAGGGTCGAACATCACCTTCATATTCAGCGGTTTCATCAATGTCCCAACATGAAACGTGAATAAAATCGAGTTCCATGTTGGCACACATCTCCACCGTCTCTAGAGCGTTGACAATGTCAAAACCAGCGGACTCTAGTACGGGTGAAAGACGGAGACCGACAATGAAATCATCGCTTGTATGTTCACGAACCGTTGAGATAATCGACTGAAGAAAGCGCCACCGATGAGCAAGACTTCCTCCCCATTTGTCGGTTCGACGATTGGTCTTTGACCCGAGGAATTGAGCGATGAGGTAGCCGTGTGCTCCATGCAGTTCAACGCCTTGGAACCCTGCGCGTTCACAACGAGCAGCAGCCATTGCGAAATCAAGGATGATCGCTTCAATTTCTTCATCACGAAGAGCACGGCTTACAGTTCCATTCATCCCACGTCCACCGTTTTCACTGGCAGAAACAGGTTGTACACCAGTAATGGTTTCTGGTGCCCGCATGCCCCCGTGAAATAATTGTACGAATCCGATGCTGCCGAAGTCTGAAATCCCCGAGGCTAATGTGGTGAGTCCTGGAATATGCTCATCAGACCAAACTCCGAATTCACCATCCCAGCCTTTGCCATTCTTACTGACGTTTGCTGCTGCGGTGGTGACAATTCCAAAACCTCCCTCTGCCCGCATTTCAAGCCAACGGATTTCTTCCTTTGACAAACAACCATCGTCATGGCTCTGCTTGTTGGTCATGGCTGCAAGAACACATCGATTCTTGACCGTGTGGGGGCCTCGCGCAAAGGTGAAGGGCGCCAGTGCTGGGTGCATGAGCGACCCATATCGACCGATGGCATCATTCTTTCCAACGCCATGTAGTGGAGTGAAGAGGGTGTTGCGAGTAAAGAACAATTCCAATGCTGCGAAATCCAACCATTCCCTCATTGACTTGGTCCACAATGATTGAATAGCGTCTTCGGCAGGCCCGTATGAGGATGAATCATGACTTCAAAGCCCTACAAACTGTATTACTGGCCAATACCTGGTCTTGGAGAAGCATCTCGAGTTGCTCTTACGCTTGCCAAACTCGAATGGGAGGATATCGCTATCGATGGAAAAATGTTTGCCGATATGAAAGGAGACGGTACTTTGCCGTGGGGAATGGTACCCCTCTTGCAGACACCCGATGGCCCACTTGCCGAATCCATCGCAATTTTACGCTATCTTGGAAACATGTGTGGCTTGATTCCTGATGATCCCTTTTCTGCTGCAAAAGTTGATGAATTTCTTGATGGTATTGCTCCCCATTCTGGAATCCTTGATGGAACCTTCTCCATTGATGATGTTGAGGAGCGAATCAGGGTGCGAACAGCCCTTTTCGAACCCGAGGCCAAAGGCACAAAGAGTCTCACTCTGCTTGAAGAGAAACTCTCTCAATCATCAACGGGATGGGTTGCCAACACGCCGGCCATGAACATCGCAGACCTCAAAATCTTCACGCATGTCTTTGGCATGTTCTCCGGAAATTTTGACGGTGTTGACAAATCGATCCTCTCGGATTACCCAAATCTCGTCAAATACCACGACCTCGTAGCCAACGAACCGAGGATCAAAGACCATTATGCAAATCTCCCTGAAGGGTCATTGCGCTGGACGTACCAACCTGGTGCGTTTTCCTCGCTTTAAATTGATATCATCATCAATGTCCGTTCAATTTCATGCTAAGGGATTTTGTATCCCTTTACGCCGAGGAACGAAGTATCATGTCCGTCTTTTTTTACCCAACATTGGTTCAGTCAGACTCAATATATTGCGGTGCATGCTCGGAAGGATTTCAAACATGATGAGTGCGATGAGGAACATAGCAAATAAACTCACAAAACGGGCAATGTATGTGTGTCCAAACTCAAAAACACTCATCCCCCACAAATCCCACTGGGTATAGGTCATGTGCATCCATATGAGTCCAGCATTTCTGAACACATTGAGGCAGTGAATCAAAGGGAGGACAAGAAGCAAAGCACGGACGCGTTTTTTCCACGGTAAGTCCAATACCGAAATAGCCCCGATAAAGAGGACCATTGATTGAAGAGCAGTACAGGCCAATACGAAGTTAATTCCAATCATAGTCCCGTCTGCGAGCATCAACTCAGATTGAAAGGCGTATTCACCGCTAAAGTCGGTTGAAAACCAGCGATTGCCATCCCAATTCTCCCAAGATACACGCCCTGAAGTGGCATTAACCCACGTGGTCCCCACTTCGATTTCTTGCCCAGTTGAAAACCCGAGAAACCAAGCTGACTGTGTGGCTACGAACCAAATCGCTAAGACACTAAGATAGGGAACATAAGCGATCAAAAGATAGGGTCCCCCAGCAAATGCCACCGTCCCCCTCGCCCAAAGAATTGCACTTTTCTGCTGTTCCGTGGCCTTTTCTTCCCACCATGCCATCGCGACTGAAAGCGGTAATGTCATTGCGCACATCAGGGTCAAGATGATGTCATCATGACCCAAATAGACCCATGATTGATTAAAAAAATAGAGGCCAACACAGACCCAACCGAGTTGTGCCATACGAAGGGTCGGCTTTTTTCGTGCCAACCACGATACGGCCAGCATGGCCATACCAATGGCGCCGATGAATGTCCCGGTCGTCACCTCCATCAGCACATGCCAAGCCAGCCCCTGCTTTCCTATGAAGGTCACCAAACATTGGCAAAGGCCATGTGCGGCCGTGCCTTGCCAAGACCATGCGGGGTGCCTACGTTCAGTGGCCAACCAACGCACTCAGCCAACAAGCGAAGGCTCAACCTCTGGTATTCCTTGACAGGGATGGTGTCCTGAATCTTGGCCGGCAAGGCTACGTTAACACACCCAGCGAACTGGAATTACTCCCAGGGGCAGCAAAGGGCGTGGCAGCTCTCAAGCGGGCGGGCTACCGAATTTGCGTGGTCACCAATCAGTCTGCTCTTTCAAGAGGAAAATGGGACCACCATCGGCTTACTGAGATTCATATTGCACTCATCGCTGCTCTGCAATCAGAAGATGATGATGCACGCATTGACCTCATCATCACCTGCCCCCATAGATACGAGGATGATTGCCGATGTCGAAAGCCCATGCCTGGCATGTTGCTCCTCGGCCGCACCCTCTTGGATGAACTTCCATCGGATGTACTTACCAATCAAAGCCACCTTCATGAGATTCCAAAGTTTACCGTTGATTGGTGGGGTGAAAAGCCAAGCCCACCCCATTCACTCGATGCCATGGTAGGCGATCGCCGCTCAGATATGGGAGCTGGATGGTCTCAAGGCGTGCGTTTATTTCGGGTCAATCAATATCGGGGACTTGTAGATGCGGTTCAACGGATTCTTGATGAATCTGACCCGGGTGACAGATTCCAACCTTGAGGGCGATGTATGGGCTGGCTGGGACTTGATGATACTGACCATTTGGGCGGTGGTTGTACGACAGAGGTGTTTGATTCACTGCTTCGCTCGCTTCCATCATGGGTTGAAGTGGGGGTTCCACGATTGGTTCGCTTGTGGCCTTTTGCGCAAAAGAGAACGCGTGGAAATGCTGCTTTAGGCGTTGAACTGCGGTGTGATGACGATTCAAACTTAATCGATCATCTCGACGTATATTGGAGAGAATACATTGAACCACTTGGTGGTTTCCAGTCACCCTCCACCATATCTTCTCGTGTTCAAGTTCAATCTTCACCGGGTATGGTTTGGTTTTCCAACCGTCCCGATGAACGCTATTATCTTGATGCCGTTCGCAAAGAAGTCACTCTCGGTGATGCACCAGTGCCGACCAAATCATGGGGTGGTGCCGGTCAAATTGGGGCGATTGCTGCGGTCTCATGGCCACTTCATCGTGTGACATACGAAGCCATCGCTTGGAGGAAACATGAACGCTATAGCATGTCAAGGCAAATCGACTCGAACGTGATTGATGCGATTGATGGTTGGCCAGAAATTGTTTTTTCACGCGACCCTCGCAAGGGAACCAGCCTCATTGCGCCCCGCGGCCAATCTCCAGTTCTCTTTGGGGTTCGGGCAAGGACCTATGATGGCGCAGAGGAGGCAGCAAGCCTCCTCATAGCCAGCGAACACACAGAAGAGGTAGAAGGTTTCAGAGTGTTTGCCACGAACCAAGCATCGGGGGATCATCTTGGAGACTCCATTCACGCGAAACTCCTCGGTCTTGAAGTCCACCCGAAGCGAAAGCACGCCCGTCTTGATACCGATGCTGGTCCCATGGTGGCCTTTTTTGAAGGCGGTCCGGTCAATCAATTGGCTCGATGGTTGGTTGCTGGAGACACGATTGAAGTTCGAGGACTTCTCGATACAGATGGCGTACTCCACATTGAACAAATGCAGGTGATTTCCTTTGCACCTCGCAGGAAACAACGCCCTCTTTGCGAGGATTGCTCCCAGCGATTGAAATCCATGGGGGCAAAACAAGGCCTTCGATGCCCATCGTGCCGTCGGCGTTTTGAGGATGATTGGGTTGAAATCACTCCTTCTCCACCCTTCAATGGTTGGGTTGAACCCTCTGTTGATGCCCGAAGACACCTCGCTCGCCCGTTGGCATGGGATGATGAAAAGTGAGGTTTCTCAGTCCTGATAGTGAAAACTATCAAAAGCAGAATTGAACAATCCAATCTCATGGAACCCGAAACCACACAAAATATCTCCTACATCGTGGGTGCGCTTACCTTGGCATTGATGGTGTGGCTCATCTCTCAGCGGGCCATGAAAAACCGGATGAGCATGTTGAGCGATTCTGCTCCGAAAGTTGCGGGCGAGGATACGCTGGAAGGTGGAGCACGAAATCCACAGCAATTTGATGAACCCGACGATGATGCTTTGGATGAAATGGCCAAACTTCTCGGAGAAGATGACGATTCAGACGCTGATTCCTGAATCTTCAAGTTTGATATGGATGTGTTCACCCGAACAGTCCAAGGTGCGATTAGCACCCTCATTCGCCCTCCATAAGCGCCAAAGTTCATACCCGTTCTTGGCCATGTAATCTGATGCTCTTGCGATGATGGGCTCATCGGTCGCTCCACTTGCGTCAATACTTCCTTTTGAGATCAAAAAGATGCAGATGTGGGCCGGTACTTCGTTGCCAAATCGGGTTATTTGCTCCAAGTAATCTTTCGGAATACGGCCAGATGCCTCACACCAATCATCGAGAACGACCAAACCGATACTGGGTAGAGATGAGGCTGCTTCAAGAAGCGCATCGATGGCTCTGTCAAATCTTCCACCGAAATTCATCGCGTGAAATCGCGAAGACTCAACGAGGGAGAGATGTTCGAAGAGTTGTGAAAACCTCGAGGGGTTTGGCATCTCAGTTGATGCCCACAAGACACGTTGACCATTGGCGATTGTGTCGGCTGCAAAATGGAGACCGACCGTGGTGCCCCCCGTACTCCCTTCCACAGCAAGGTGGATATGGCGGCCTTTCAAGTCCATTCCAAATCGGCTCATACATTGCGAACATCGGCAGAGGTGAATGAGTCTTGTGCATCAGGATTGACTTCCAAAATGCTATGACCTCCATCCTCCTGCCCACTTCATGGCCGGTGAACTTCGAGACGGAGAACGAATTCCACGTCGCCCCCTTCCTGAGTTCGAGGAAGCAGGAAGTTTTGCAGAAGCAATCACCCGTGACGGCTTTTTCGGTACCGCACTCGAGGACAAAAACCAGTATGGCCCTGTTGCCATGATGGTCCTCTTGCTCATCGTTGCTGCAATCACGGGCACCATCATACGCCTTTTTGGCAATTGACCCTCTGCGCCTCAAAGTAATCCCTCCTGAATTCTCAATGTTTGCCGCATCTCTACGGCAAGTATCAAACCCTTTCTTTCTCAGCGGGATTTCATGAGCGAGGAATCTGTGAATGTTGAAAGTCGTACCTCCTCACAGGATAAGCGATGGACCATCATGGCAGCTCTTCTCGGTACAAATACTGCGTTGATGCTCTTCCAAGGCATTGAACAAGACAAAAACCCAAAGTTTATTCGAGAACTTGCTCTTTCAATCATCGCAGCAGCCCTCCCTTTCCAAGCCATATATTTCCTCATTTACACCTTTCTTTTGGAACACGAGAAATCATTATCTCCAGATCGGATTCGCAAGTTGGATTTGGCTTCGGGTCTCTGCCAACTGGTCGCTTATGCTTCGCTCATCGGTGTAGCATTGATGTGGTACGACCTCTCAGCATGGGTTGGGTTTTCCTTTGTTGTGTCCTCAGTATTGGCAATTGTCCTCATTCGAACTGTAATGCGTCGTGTTGAAACAGAACAGAGTTTGGGGCCTCCCGCCGCTTGAGTGCCAACCTAAGGGAAGGCAAGGTTGATGAAGCGAGGCGTCTGCCTTGAATCATGGCATTCTGTCCGTTGGATTACCGCTATGGCTCTCAAGATTTCAAGCATATTTGGTCTGAATTAGGGCGTCATGAACGACAACTTGAGGTCGAACGTGCTCTCATTTGGGCACATTGGCAACTGGGTCGCGTGACCGAGTCCGATTATGATGCTGTTAAAGCCATCTCAAACCCTACTTCAGTCACCAAAGAGCGAGTCTCGGAAATTGAGGCAGAAACGCGTCATGATATCATGGCCTTGACCAAAGCGATGGCAGAGGCGGCGGGTGAGGCTGGCTGGTGCATTCACCTTGGTGCAACCTCTAACGATATCGTGGACACTGCCGTGGCCCTACAATTGCGTGATAGTATCGTGCTCTTGCGGGAACAATTGTGTCGTCTCATCAGTGTCTGCGCCAATGTGGCAGAACGTGAGCGAGACACGGTCATGCTGGGACGAACGCACGGTCAGGCAGCCGTTCCCATTACCTTCGGTCTGAAAGCGGCAGTATGGCTGGATGAACTCCGACGCCAATTGGTTCGCCTGGATGAAGCGTCTCCTCGCATTTCTGTTGGTAAATTCCTTGGTGCCGTAGGGACAGGGGCCGCTCAAGGCGAGAATGCAAGAGAGTTACAACGTTTGATTTTGACTCATCTTGGCCTGGGTGTACCTCTTGCTACGACACAAGTTGTTGGGCGTGACCGCTACGTTGAGTACGTTTCCTGGCTGGCGAATGTTGCAACATCTTGCGAGAAAATACTCCAAGAAATTCGAAACTTGCAACGCTCAGAACTTGCAGAAGCAGGTGAAGGTTTCGATGTCAAGAAACAGGTGGGTTCCTCCACAATGGCTCACAAAAAGAATCCCATCAAATCCGAAAATGCATCTGGTCTAGCGCGAATCGTTCGAGCATTCATCATCCCCACATACGAAAATGCTCTTCTCTGGCATGAGCGAGATTTGGCAAATTCAAGCAGTGAACGGTTCACACTTTCACACGCATCGGCTCTTTGCGAAGATGTCATGGCCAAGACAAGTGATGTACTCACCAACATGTGGGTTGATGCTGAGCGTTGTTTGGAGAACATTGCCTCGCAACGTGGATTGGTAATGGCAGAGAAGGTTATGATCGAACTTGTCGACCACGGGATGCCCCGTGATGAGGCGCACGAGGTCCTGAGAGCTGCTTCCTTTGAAGCAGTTGAGAAGAAGGAGGAACTTATCGATGTCTGCAGCCGTACTCCTGCTATTGCGGCAGCCTTTACTGCGGATGAATTGGATGCGATGTTCAATCCCTTGAATCACGTTGGTGTAGCTGGTGAACTCGTTGATGAAGCCGTTGCACTTGCACGAACAGCCATTCAATGAATGGTCATAACACCCCGAACGCCGTCCCAATGGGGGGTGCTCGTCACTTCAAGAACACCGTCGTGGTGCGGACCTGACAGCACAAGAGTTTCGTATTCTCCGCCTTCGCCCTCGACATTGAATCTGTAGCGCTGGGAGAGATTGAGGAGTTCTTTGACGGACTCAAGGGTGAGGATGTGGCCAAGCCATTCCTCTCCCAAGCCATCAGCACTGATTCCTGTCAGCATAATTTTGAAACCATGTTCCACCATTTCCCGGAGATGTGTGTAGCCATCTTGGTGCCACAAAGGTGTCCAACTGATCATCCCAAGGGATTCAGCCATACGCTCAAGTCTCGATTTTTGATAGTCTGATCTCAACGCTCCTGAAACGAAGCCATCAATATTCAGGGATTGCAGTGCCTCGGCCAAGTCATCAAGGTCTTGTGGTGTATCTCCGGGTGTTGGAACAGATATCCAAGGTATGTCTGCGAGTTCTGCTTGACGTTCAACAACATGAGTGCTTGGAATTTGGAACATTGGAGAATCGTCTCCTTGGACAACGACGGTGACAAGTGCTTCAATGGTCCAACCTTGGCAGCGCGCCCACCACCACGCTGCGGCTGAATCTTTACCGCCTGAAGAGAGCACGGCCACCCGCATGGTCGGTGCCTATCCTTCCTCCTTCATCACCATGTTCCTGAGAAAGGGTTCATACGAGTCGGGCCGTTTCGTGTTTTGGGGAGGGCATCATCGCGATTGACCCTCATGCTCATAAAGTGTCACCCGAACGAACGAAATGAGGTTTAACTATGCAACCAAGCGGAAGAGGATACGACCACGGAATTACAACTTTTAGCCCAGACGGACGATTATTTCAGGTGGAATATGCCCGTGAATCCGTTAAGCGTGGTACAACGACGGCTGGTTTGAAATTCAAGGACGGAGTTGTTCTCGTTTGCGATAAGCGGATTATCAGTCGCCTGATTATTCCCGAGTCCATTGAAAAGATGTTCAAGATTGACGGCCATGTTGGTATTGCAACCTCCGGTCTTGTCGCTGATGCACGTCAGCTCGTTGCTCGTGCTCGTGTGGAAGCACAGGTCAATCGAATCACCTACGGAGCCACGGTCCCCGTGGACGTCTTGGTGAAGAAAATTTGTGATTTCAAGCAGTCTTTCACCCAGTACGGTGGTTCTCGACCCTTTGGAACAGCTTTGCTCATCGGCGGTGTCGATGACAGCGGCATCCACCTCTACGAAACAGATCCGTCAGGCGCTTACCAATCCTACCATGCTGGTGCAATCGGAAGTGGCCGCAATACTGTTATCGAATTCTTCGAGGATAACTGGAAGGAAAACATGACGCTTAATGCTGCCATGAAACTTGGTCTTGAAGCCCTTCGTTCGGCGAATGACGCGGAGTTGAACCGAGATGCTGTTGAAGTCACCGTCGTTGACTCAAACGGATACCGGGTTCTGGACCGTGGTGAAGTCAACAAGCAAATTGACCGCCTCAAGCCCCTAGAAGATTGAGGGTTAGGTTCATACACGCTACCCTCCATGTCAAGTTGAGGGCTTCTTATGGTCAGTTTGGATGATTCTGTTCTTGCACGACTTGAAAAAGGCGGGAAACGCTACGAAGTTCTTGTTGACCCTGCTTTGGTTGAAACCTTCAAAGAAGATTCAACGTCGGTTGAAATTGATGATTTTCTCGCCATCGACGAGGTTTTTCATGATGCTCGCGATGGTGAACGTCCAACAGAAGAAGCGATTGAGCGAGTCTTTGGTACACAGGACATTACGGTTATCACACAAATGATTCTTGAGAAGGGCTCCATCCAACTTACAACCGCTCAGCGCAAGCATATGGTTGAGCAAATGAGGCAGAAGATCATCCACCACATCCATACTCAGGCCGTCGACCCGAAGACCAAATCACCTCATCCAAAGACGCGTCTCGAATTAGCATTAGATGAATCACGCTATTCCGTTGACCCTTTCAAGCGGCTTGAAGAACAGGTCAAGGATGCGATTGCAAAATTGAAACCCTTGATTCCTCTGTCCTTTGAAACCGTTCGTCTGGCCTTCAAAATCCCAGGTTCTGCCTACGGAAGCGTTCACCGAGACCTTCGGTCCTATCAGCAAAAAGAAGGGTGGCTTGAAGACGGTTCTTGGGCTTGTGTCATTGAATGTCCAGCAGGAATGAAGGCTGATTTGATCGGCCAAGTCATGCGCCGTAGTTCGGATGCAGAAGTCAAGGAACTGAACAGTTGAACCTGTGGCCCTTAGGGTGGCCTTTATCATGGGATGGCGGCTCGGCGGGTTTGGAGAGAAAAGAATGTCCCAAGGTCAGACCGGCGCCGAGCAGCGCCTCGTGACCCCGGGTATGGTCATCGGACCATCCGCCGGGAAGCGTGCAGGAAGCGGTATTGTAACCGCTGAAGAATCAATGATTGCAACACAACTGGGTTGGTTGCGAGAACAAAACAATACCGTATCAATCGACCCGATCAATGCTGCGTACATGCCACGGTCTGGGGACCTCGTCGTCGCCACCGTTGCCGAAGTGCGTAACAACCTCTGGTTCATGAACATCAACGGTGCCTTCCAAGGTCTTCTACCGATGTCGCTTGCTCCTTGGAAAGTAGAATTTGGAGCTGCACGTCAACACATGGATGTTGGCAACGTTGTTTTGGCGCGTGTCCAAGAAGTGGATGAATGCCACAACGTCGTCTTGACGATGAAAGGTGTTGGTCTACGACGCTTGAACCAAGGAACGGTCGAAAGTATTCCTGTACAACATATAGATCGTGTACGGGGAGATAACAACTCACTCTTACAACGCATGCGTGAAGCATGCGACTGCCGAATTATGGTCGGAGAAAACGGCCGTGTTTGGATTGACGGCGATGCTGACGGTATCGCCTGGGCCCGAATGGCCCTGCAGATGGTCGCTCAAGACGGCCACAGCAAAGCATTCGAAACAATTCTTTCAGAAATGGAACAGACAACAAAAGGTGATGCTTGATGGGTGGATATGGAGATGTACAATTACTAAACGACGATGGAAGTCGACTTGACGGTCGTAAATTGGATGAAATGCGTCCAGTGACGATTGAAGCAGGCATTTTGCCTGCTGCGGAAGGTTCAGCCATGGTAACTCATGGTCTGAACGTTGCTGTTGCTGCGGTATATGGTCCGATGGAAGCACACCCTCGCAAGATTCAACGCCAAGACCGAGCAGTTATCGATGTTCGCTACAACATGGCACCGTTTTCAACCTCCGACAGAATCCGTCCTGGCTTCAACCGCCGCTCTCGTGAAATTTCAAAGGTGACTGCAGAGGCATTGGAATCAGTTGTTCTCGTAGAACGCTATCCTCGCTCCAAGATTCGTGTGGAAATTGAAATTCTTGCTGCCGAAGCCGGTACTCGTTGTGTCGGTATCACAGCTGCATCGGTTGCTCTTGCGGATGCAGGTATTCCAATGCGTGACATGATCGTTGGTGTAGCCTCAGGAAAAATCGAGGACACCGTCGTTCTCGACCTCGACAAGGCTGAAGACAACTATGGGCAGGCTGACCTACCCGTCGGTATTCTGCCCAACACTGGTGAAATCGCCTTCCTGCAGATGGATGGCGACCTTTCTCTTGAGGAATACAACCTCGCAATGGAATACAATTTCAAAGCGGCAAAGGAAATCCATGAAATCATGGTCGATGCTCTTCGCCGACGCTACGATGGAGGTGAGGCTTGATGGTCGAACTTGTGCCTACTCTTTTGCGCCAAGAACTCGCTCGTCTTGCAGAAGACGACTCGCGCCTTGATGGACGAGGTCGCTGGGAAGGTCGTGAATTCACACTTGAAACGAACTGCCTCTACAACGCCGAAGGATCTGCAAAGGTCGTCATGGGCGGAACAGTTGTCTATGCAGGTGTCAAATTTGAATTGCGTACACCATGGCCAGACCGACCTACTCAAGGGTCCCTCATGTGTGGGGCCGAACTTCGTCCTGTTGCAGGTCGTAAGTATGAACCAGGTCCTCCTTCTCCTCAATCCATTGAATTGGGTCGTGTTGTTGACCGAGGAATCCGTGAATCAGGTTGCATTGACATGGAAAGCCTGTGCATTGTTCCCGGCGAGAAAGTTTGGGGTGTCATGATCGACATTCATGTTCTGTCAGACCGCGGCAACATTTTCGACGCATGTGGGCTTGCTGCAATCGCTGCCTTGCGTACTGCAATCGTGCCCGCTGAGCGTTTTGATGTCGGTGATGACCACAAACTCCAGATTAACGGGACGCCCATCATGGCATCCTTTACTCGTGTTGGAGGCCGCTTTGTTCTTGACGCTTCAGAGGAAGAAGAACTCGGTGGCGACGAGCGAATTCACATTACGCTTGGTGATGAAGGACATCTCCATTCCTTACAGAAGGGACTAAGAGGAGTGTTCACCCCCGCCGAGTTTGCCGAGATATTCGAAGTGGCACAAACGCGTTGTGTTGAACTACGAAAGATCGTTGCAAAAGAGGAGGAGAACTGATTGGCAAAGCGAACCCAGAAAGCAGGTGCTACAGCACGATTTGGTGCACGTTACGGTGTATCAGTACGACGCAATGCAGGCTCGGCTATGGCCAAGCGCTCTCGTAAATACACGTGCCCCGTGTGTCAATATCAGAAGGTCGAACGCCAATCCGTTGGTATCTGGTCGTGTAAGAAATGCGATCACACCTTCGCTGGTGGCGCTTGGGAACCGTTCACTCGTGCATCAGACGCTAACAACCGTATTCTACGACGCTCTGTCGATGGTGCAACCACCGCTGACATGGCATTCATTGCGCAAGAAGCGGCTATGAATTACGAACGCGAGTTGGCAGATGCTCGAACTTCTAGCGAAGAAGAAGAGTGATTTCGACCAGCGTGACGAACATGTGGCAGCTTACCTTGGAGATTTCCTCCGAGTCAACAACCGATACCAAAGCCTTGGCTGCATGCTTGGCAACAGACTGTGATGCAAATTGGCTTGGTGACAACCAGTTTCAAATCAGTCTTACAGAACAAAACGCAAAAGACATGCGGGCTATGTGGAATACGCGTCTACGTGGATTGATCGCCACCGATTCCGTTCTGAAAGTATTCGGCAAGCATTCTTGAACCACAACCTCACCGCTTCATTTGGGTGGGTTAATGGAACATCTCGAACAACTCCAAATGGTCGTTGCTGAAGTGCAGGCTGCACGACAACAGGTGAGCAGTGTCCGTGCTCAAGTTCAAGAACTTGAGGGAACTGTTGAGGCCGTAAAAAATCAACCTGATGAACTCTCTCTTCACCGTCAACTTGGTGGTGTTTTGATTGAAGTACGAGACCGGGATGCCCTCGTGGATGAATTAAACGAAACGCTCGCCGCATTGCGTGTTCATCTCGAGCGTTTTGCAGAACGAGAAAAGCAATTGGTTCAAACCTATGACGAACTCAAAAAATCACTGCAAGGTGCACAGGAATGAGTCAACTCCATGACAACGATTTGTCATCGTTGCACCAATGGCTCCGTGATGCTACAGCGCGAGGTCCCGTAGCAGTTGTCACTGGGAAAAATGGCGATATGGATACAGTCGGTTCGGCAATTGCCCTCTCGTCAACGCATCCAAATTTCATGGCATGTGGCATTCACCTCGGCCGTGTAGCACGTCGCCTTGTTGAGGCTCATCACGCACCTTTTCGTCAAATCAAGTCAGGTCATGAGCAATGGCCCTCCAGTATCAGTGCAGTCGTCGTTGTTGATGCCGCTGCAGCCGACCAAACAGGTCTTGAATTACCAGATGTGCCAAAATGCATACTTGACCATCATGCAACAGATGACTGGCAACTATCAGATGGCGATTTCTCAATGAAATGGGATGTCCGTTCGACCACAGAAATGGTTGCAAGATACATGTTAGGGTATGCGAAGGAGCAAATGACGGGCCCTGTATGTGAATTTCTTCTCGCAGGATTGGTGACGGATACTGGACGCTTCCGACATGCCAACGCAGGCTCCTTTGAAATTGCCTCCTCCCTGCTCATACAAGGTCATATTGACTACCAATCGTTCATTGAATCTATGGAAGACGAACGCCCTTCTCCCAGCGAACAAGGTGCGATGTTAAGGGGCTTGCAACGTACAGAATTGACCGAGGCCGGACCTTGGCGGGTGTTGCGTTCTACTGCTGGAACCCTTGAGGGCAGGGTTGCATCATTGTTGTCTGGGATTGGTGCTGATGCCGTTGTAGTAACTCGTCATCGTCATGGCGAAACTCGCCTCACCGTACGGGCATCACGGTCAAGTGTGCTCAATGGATTACACCTCGGAACCATCATGGAAGGATTATCCGAATCACTCGGGGGCGAAGGTGGCGGACATGACGGTGCAGCTGGATGGTCGGGACAAGCAGACCCCATTGCAGCTGAATCTGCCTTCATTGATGCGGTGGCTCGAACCAAACGTGGGAAGTGAAATCATGACTGTTATCGAAACCCCAGAAGGGCCTGGTCGGCTCATTTCAAAATGGCGAGAAGAAGGCCCTGTGTCTGCAGATGTCCTCAAGGAATGGAAAGAGGAATCAGGGTGGCCCTCCTGGCTGACCCTTGCAGAAGCTGCTCTCTTCCTTGATGCTCCCGAATTGCTGCAAGTCATTGATGAATTTCTATCGCCAGGCGAGCATGCAGTCATGTCACTGGTTCGTCGTCGATGGTTGGGTGATACCCACCTCAATGAAGCCATTGAATCCGCCCTCAATGTCGTCACCCATCCTGATACACGTGATTTAGCGCTCGAGGGACGCCTTCGCATGGAACGAGGGTTAGTACGCTTTGAATCAGGCGACATTGAAGGCGCAGAACAAGATTTGACATGGGCTGAAACCAGATTGAAATCGGTAGCAAAAGCAAGCCGCGACCACGACCTTTCTCTTCTGAACAAGGCTGCTTACCACCTTGCGCAAGGTGAGGCATTGATGGCCTTACAGGTCTATGGTGATATCTCAAGGAAGGCAGGACATGCCCATGAAACGGTTGCAATTTCGCGATTAGGGGCAAGTCGGATTCGACACGCGATTGGTCATGATTTTGATGCAGGACGTCATGCATGGAACGCACACAAGCACGCCATTATGGCTGGGCAGTCTCAAATGGCCATAGAGGCAGGTTCTCTTTTCTTAGACTTGAGCTATGAACACCAAGATGAAAACGCCAAGTTGATGCATGTTCAAGTCGAAGAAGCACAACCTGTGGGCGTCAATGAAGAGCGCCCTTCACTTTCGGTCCATCCCGATGATATTGCAGGTGTATTTGCTTGGTGTGTTGAGAAGTTGGAGCCCGGTTATTCTGGACCCGACCGCCCTGCTGTTCGTGCCATGCTAACCCTTGCTCACCGAATGAACCGAATGGAAGTCTTTGCTGATCTTATGTCTTCACCAGATTTGGTCGATGACCCAATGCTGGCGGCTGTTGCTCAAGCATGTGCTCCAGATGATACTACCACGGCTATGTGGGGCAAGCGCCTGGCCACGTTGACGGTGCTTGATTCAAACAGACTCTGAAAAATAGGTGGCTAAGTCTTCAAATTCCTCATTCGTCCATTGAATCAAAGGTGGAGTAGTGTTCCACCATCGGACTTCTGTGACCTTTTCATCCTCTCCTTTCCAAAAATCCAATTCAGTCCTCTCAACGACCACATGACCAACCCATCCACTTGGATAATAATCGGTGTTCCAGTGTTGCAGGGAACCTTTGAGACCAGTTTCTTCGAATAATTCACGCAAGAGTGCATCTTCTGGCGACTCATCACCTTCGAGATGGCCTCCCGGAATTTCCCACCCACGCTGCGGATGATGAACAAAAAGGACTCGTCCCCCTTTTCCCATCTGGGTCAAAGGCTCTCCTGCAATCGTCATCCAGCCCAAAACAAAAACGGGATGATGTTGTGACAAAGAATCAACTCATTTTTTGTTGAATATCTTCCAACCAAGACTTCGCCCAGTCTTCGCCATTAGCGAGTAAACGACGAGCAAGGAAGAATGCTTCCTGATAATCATCTTGCTCCATAAGCAATTTGAGACGGAGTTCATCTGGGTGAGCGCTTTCATGTTCTTGTTGCTCTGGAACGGTCGGGGTTGAAGGGACCTGTCGTGTAGAAATCCGCTCGGTAAGGGATTCCATATTCTTCAAAAACGCATCACGATGTTCGATGCTTGGACCCGACCATGGAATCTGTTCCTGCCCGTCCATTTCTCGTTTAAGACGATCTAAAAATTGATCTCGAACGGTGAGATGAGGGCGCAGTTGTTGGACGTGGTCGTAGCATGACCAGGCATCATCAATCTCCTTGCGTCGTTCGTGAAGCCGCCCCATCTCCATCCATAACTCATGATTCAATGGCCTGTGAGCCAACAATTGCCGAGCAAGTTCGATGAAGAGTTCTTCATTGCCAGAAAGGCGGATTCGCTCAATTCGACGACCAAATACAATGTTGGCCCGCTGGTCGGAGAAATTGAGACGCCTGCACCGAGATGCAAAAGAAGCGAGTGTAAATTGGTTGTTTGAATCCACATCGCTCTCTGCTGAAACCATTAATGCCCACCAATTGTCAGGGTCCAAGGGGTCTTTCGCAAATGCAGCCTCGAGAAGTTCTGGGCCGACCGCAAGAAAATCTATCCCGCTCAATTGTTCGAGATGTTCGGGGTCTCTACCAAGAATCGAAAATACATCTTCAAGGACGGCATGGAGCCCGTCACCATCATGATTCAGTACCTTGAGGTCTGCTAAACATCTCCAGTTACGTTCATCGGTAAAATCGTGTAATATCGCTTGACGAGCATTTTGCTCCGCCCAAGCAAGGTTTTCAATGGCTCGTTCTGGGTCTTTTTTAGCGAGGTTTGCAAATTTTTGAGCGGTTGAACGGTAACGGTTTCCTAAATTCCGTCGAGGATGCTGAAGTAGGTCTTGACTCTCGACCATTACTGCACCCCTATTGTACCGACATGAACCCTTCACGTTCAACACCAAAATCAATGGTTGCATCATAACCGATTTTGGAAGTTTTCCCGTTGCTGTATCGAGATGGGTCCAAGGAACTGCCACGTTGGTCGCTCAGAATAATCGTGTCTTTATCTGGTTGCCATCGTGTCATCATAGCCCATTCCACCCGAACCGGGTCTGTGATGTCAATATCCTCGTCAACAACGGTGACGATCTTCATGCTTTTATGACCGGCGAAAGCGGCTTCAATGGCCTTCATTCCATCATTTTCCCGTTCTTTTTTGATTTTCAATACCGCTCCAAGCCATCCACATCCCCCTTCCGTCATATGAACGTCCACACAGTTCACAACCTCGTTAACGGCTGCTTTGATGGTTGGTGCTCGGGGTAAACCCATGAGGGTCTTATGCTCGGCCTCACCGGGTATCAACGCGTGGAAAATAGGGTCATTTCTATGAGTGAGGCCATCGATTGCAATGACCGGTTCTTGGCGAACATCATCCACCGTACCCGTAATGTCGACGTATGGGCCTTCATCATCATCTTCAAGCGTGATACGACCCCACCATGCATATTCTGCATCGGCTGGAATCTGAACACCATTTGGAAGTTCAACAAGTTCTAGTTGCGTTCCATAGAGTTTCTCGTGCAGTGCGGCGGCTATGGTGAGTTCGTCAATGTTTTCATTGAAGGACATCGCTGCTGCCAACAATACCACGGGGTCGGGTGCATTGACAACTGCAACGGAAACCTCGCGCCCTTCGCTACGGGCGTTCATGACCATGGTTCGAAGATGTCGAGGTACAAGGCGAACAACGAGATGGTTTTTGTCTCGTAAATACTGCCTGTGAAAGGAGACGTTACGAATACCAGCATCTTGTGCAATGATGATACTCGCAGATGAATATCGCCCTCTGTCTGCTGGCCAATGGTGAGGTATGGGTATTGCCGTCAAATCAACATCTACCGCCACGTTTTCCATACATGGCGCGTGTTCTGAATCGATGAGGATGGGAGTACTTGGGTTGGTCATAGCCCATCCCAATGTATCGATGTAGGCTTCGGGCTCGATACCAATCGCAGCACAGAGTCGGTCCCTCGTGAGCATATTCACGGCTGACCTGTGGCCAGGACATTCGGTAATTTTATTGAAAATCGTCATGGCATGGTTGGTCGATTGAGAATGCTCAAGCATCTCATGAATGAGGCTGGTTTCACCCTCTTCAATCGTTGCAGCAGCGAGGTGGTCGCGAAAGGCCATGTTGCTTCCACGGGTAGGCGTTGCTTGAATGTTGTTCACTCCTTGTGCGATGAATATGGATGCTTGAAAACCAATACACAGAGGCAAAGATACGAACCCCATGAGGGATTTGATTAAATAGGGGCGGCAAGTCGGCAAAATGCTTCAATAGGTGATGATGATGGGTAGAGGACTCTTCGCAGGTGCAAAGATGGCAAAAGACCGTCAAAAATTCCGTTGGTCTGACCGCCGATACAAAAAGCGTATGCTCAAGAGTCGCGCCAAGCACGATCCGTTGGCTGGATCCACCCAAGCGAAGGGCATCGTCATCGAAAAAGTTGGTATCGAAGCCAAACAACCAAACTCTGGAATCCGTAAGGCTGTCAAGATTTCCTTGATCAAGAATGGAAACAAATTGACGGCATTCGCTCCCGGTGATGGGGCAATCAACTTCATTGACGAACACGACGAAGTCATGGTCGAAGGTATCGGTGGACGCATGGGTCGTTCATACGGTGACATCCCTGGAGTTCGTTACAAAGTAATCCAAGTCAACGGCGTGTCTCTTGATGAAATGGTTCGGGGACGCAAGGAGAAGCCAGTCCGCTGAGGTGATGATGATGAGTGACGCAGAAACCGATGCCCTTGAAGTCAAGCCAATCGCTGGCCTAGGTACCAATGTATTTGGAAAGTGGGACGCTTCTGAAGTGACCTGCAAGGACCCTGGACTTGCCCCTTACATCAACCTCACAACCGTTGGTGTCCCCCATACTGGTGGACGCCACGCTAATGCTTGGTTTGGAAAAGCCAAGTTGTCCGTCGTAGAGCGTTACATCAACAAACTCATGCGTACTGGTTCATACACTGGTAAGAAAATGGGCGCTATGAAAGCCTTTGAAGGGGCATTGGACCAAATTGCCGAGCGCTCAGGAGAAAACCCCCTGCAAATTTTCGTGAATGCCATTTGCAATGCTGCTCCAATGGAAGAAATTACCCGTATCAAATTTGGTGCGGTCTCACAACCCAAAGCTGTTGATTCGTCTCCATCCCGACGTTTGGACGTAGCTCTAGCAAACCTCGCTAAAGGTGCCCAACAAGGAACACACAAGTCCAAGCGAACACTAAAGAATTGCATCATCAACGAACTTTCGAAGGCCAGTGAAGGTGATGTCACCTCGTATGCTGTTGGCAAGAAGGAAGAACTTGAGCGAATCGCGGCCTCGGCCCGGTGAACTCTTGCGACCCCTGCATCGCAGCTTTACTACGCTCCTGTCCGTACAAGCATTGGGCGTCGTGATCCATGCCGCCTCAGGCATGCTCGAACCGCTTCGGGTTACGCCAACGCTGTGCTCTTGGTATGCGCATGTATGATTCTCCAGTCGCCGAGAGGTGCAAAGAAGATTGGTGCCGCATTGCCTTTTGCTTTCCTCGTGTTAAACGGTGTGTTCATCACCATCCACGGCATGACCACTGGTGCTCGAGGAGATCTGAGAATACCGATGTTAGTGCTTGTGCTTAGTTTCATAGTGGCCTTGATGTTCCATGTCCAGTTGACCATGAAATTTGAGTCGGCGTGAGAATCACCATCTGTTCACGTTTTCAGGCCTTGGTCTTGTCATTCTGTCAAGTCAGTAGCGCGCCACTTAAGAACTCCTTTTCAGTGGCCAGCACAACGAGAACACGGTGGTAACCATGGGACGCAAAGAAGAGAACATCAAGAAGGCTACAGAAGTTATGCACATACTCCCACAAATCAGGAATTTGTGTATCGCTGCTCACATTGACCACGGAAAGACAACGCTCTCCGACAACCTCATTGCGGGTGCAGGGATGATGTCCAATGAACTGGCTGGTTCAGCCCGTGTCTTGGATTTTGATGAACAGGAATCTGCTCGTGGAATCACCATCAACGCAGCTTCTGCTTCAATGGTTCACGGTGTTGAGGGGACTGACTACCTCATCAATCTCATTGACACGCCAGGTCACGTTGACTTTGGCGGCGACGTAACACGTGCCATGCGAGCTGTTGACGGATGTTTCATCCTCGCTTGTGCTGTTGAGGGGCCAATGCCCCAAACCGAAACAGTGGTGCGTCAAGCATTGAAAGAGAAAGTCAAGCCAGTTCTCTTCATCAACAAAGTGGACCGCCTTATCAACGAACTTCAGGTGACTCCTGAAGACATGATGGCTCGATTCACTGAGACCATTAAGAAAGTCAACAAATTGATCAAGGAGTTTGCACCTGAAGAGTTCAAGAAATCGTGGCAAGTCTCTGTTAATGATGGAACTGTTGCTTTCGGATCGGCTTATCACAACTGGGGAATCACTGTCCCTTACATGGCAAAGTCCAAGATTTCCTTTAAGGAAATTTTCGAATACTGTAACAACGAAGACCAAAAGACGTTGGCAAGTAAAGCTCCTGTCCATGAGGTCCTTCTGGACATGGCTGTTACCAAACTACCTGGCCCAGTTGAAGCTCAACCCTACCGTATTCCCAACATTTGGACGGGCGACCTTGACTCTGAAATTGGAAAGGCGATGGTGACCTGTAACCCAGATGCTGACCTTGCTATGATGATTACAAAGATTTGGATGGACCCCCACGCTGGTGAAGTTGCTGTCGGACGGGTTTATTCCGGTTCAATCAACCAAGGTGAGTCAGTCTACGCCATCGGCGCTGCCAAACCAGAACGTGTTCAGCAAGTCTCCATGATGGTCGGTGGTGACCGAATTACGGTCCCCAAGGTCGTTGCTGGAAACATCGCTGCAGTCACTGGGATCCGCTCAGCTGCTGCTGGTGTCACCCTTTCTGGAAATAAAGAGTTCACACCCTTTGAAGCGATTCGCCACTATTCTGACCCAGTTGTTACGGTCGCTGTTGAACCAAAGAGCATGAAGGACCTTCCAAAGTTCATTGACGCACTTCGTTCGCTCGCCAAAGCCGATGCCTCACTTCAAGTGACCACGAACCAAGAAACCGGTGAAGCCCTCTTGGCAGGAATGGGTGAACTTCATCTTGAGATTACTGTGTACCGTATTGAGGAAGAGCAGAACATCAAGGTCAAAGTCAGCCCACCAATTGTCGTTTACCGTGAAGGTATTGAAGGCAGCAACCGAGGTAATTCCTTTGAAGGGAAATCACCCAATCGTCACAACCGATTTATGTTTGAAATTGAAGCTTTGCCTGAAGAAGTCGTTGCAGCACTCCGTGCAGGTGACCTCGGCGACGGTCCAGTGCGTTCCAATGACGCAAAGGAAGTAGGTAACAAATTCGGAGAACTTGGCATGGACCGAGACACGATGCGTAAAATCTACGCCATCAAAGGCTCCAACGTCCTCGTCAACGATACCAAAGGTATCCAAAACCTCCACGAAACACGTGAGTTGATCATCGAAGCATTCAACGAAGTGTGTGTAAAGGGACCTATTGCAGACGAACCTGTTCAGGGAATGTATGTTCGTTTGGTCGATGCAAAACTTCACGAAGACGCCATTCACCGTGGCCCAGCTCAAACAATTCCAGCCGTTCGCAACGGTATCAAAGGTGCCATGATGCGAGCACGAACAGTGTTGCTTGAACCCATGCAAAAGGCCTTCATTTCAGTGCCAAATGATTGGCTCGGTCAAGTGACACGTGAAGTCACCACCCGTCGTGGTATCATCGAAGATATGCCATCTGAAGGCAACGTAACAACCGTTGTTGGTGTAATCCCAATTGCTGAAACGTTCGGTTTCTCTAACGATATTCGTGCAGCCTCACAGGGCCGTGCAGTATGGAACACTGAAAACCTAGGATTTGAAATTCTTCCTCCTCAATTGTTCAACAAAGTTGTCGGGGAAATTCGCCAACGAAAGGGCCTGAAGCCCGAACCAAACCCCGAATCATACTACTCAGATTGAGGCGAGATGATGGCGCAGGTCATTGGCTTGCATGTCAACCCACAGGGAGGAGTTCCCAAGCATCCAGTTGATACACTGGAAGTATCATTGATTGATGGTATTTCCGGGGACCGTCAAAATGACTTGAAGCATCACGGCGGACCCCAACGAGCGATTTGTTTGATGCAATGGGAGGTCATGAAGGAATTACAGGACGCTGGACATCCCATCTTTCCAGGTTCAACAGGGGAAAATCTTCTCATCAAGGGCTTAGATGTCAAGGACTTCTATGTGGGTTCGGTATTGTCTGTCGGTAGTTCCGTGATCATTGAAATAACGAGTGATGCTCCGCCATGCAAAACAATTCGTGAATCATTTGCGAATGGCGTATTCAAGGCCTTAAGCCATACAGTTCAACCTCAAAAAACACGTTGGTACGCACGAATCAAAACGGAGGGAGCGATAACCATGAACGATGAAGTTCATGCCATCAGTGGATCCGAGCAAGTTGGAAGTCAGTAAGTTCTCGAAGCGCAACGAGAGCAGGACCTTCTCCCAGCATGTCGAGGCATTCGTGTGCTTGAGCATGATATGCTTCCGCCCTCGAACGTGCGTATTGAATTGAGCCCAGTTCTTCAAGAGCATCCAAGCCGTCTTTGAGGCCTTCCGGTGTCACAGCCTCTCCCTTTCCGAGAACATTCAACAAGCGTTTCTTTGCAGGGCTATCGGGTTGTTCCAGCGCATGAATGACCATCAGGGTGCGTTTCCCCTGTGCGACATCGGAACCTGCGGGTTTCCCGAGTGTTTCTGAATCTGAGAGTATGTCAATCAAGTCATCCATAAGTTGGAAACATAGTCCCAAAGAGAGGCCCCACCTTGACATCAATTCAATCGTTTCTTGACTTCCGCCAGAGATACGCGCTCCAATTTCTGAGCAAATCTGGAACATGACCGCCGTCTTTCCTTCAATCATTTCAAGATAGTTTTCTTCAGAAACATCAAGACGCTCTTCAAATTCTATGTCCATTTGTTGCCCTTCACTTACTCGGCGAACCATCCAAGCAATTCTGTTGACGAGCGGTGCAACATCTTCGGGGTCAAGGTTTTCTGCCATAACCAATCGCTCAAAGGCAATGGCGAGCATCGCATCCCCAGCGTTGATGGCGGTTGGCATGCCGTATTCAATATGAACAGCATTTCGGCCACGGCGAATCTCGTCGTCATCCATAATGTCATCATGGACCAAAGTAAAGCTGTGAACGGTTTCAATGGCTGCACCGATGTCAAGCAGACCTGAATGAGAATCTCCGACTGCCTTTGCAACAAGCCAGGGAAGGGTTGCTCTCATTCGCTTACCACCACCTTCAATGAGGTGCATCATCGCATTTCCAAGTCGCTCATGGCGAGATGCACGTAGACTTGTTTCGATTCGTCGTTCAATCAAAGGTTTAACTTCCATAATCGACGTCAGCAGGTCTGCACCTTCCGCATTTGGTAACATGTGCGTGACATCCCCCATGTCGTGAATCAGATCATCGCTTAGGCCAAGGAGTGCATGCTTGTCATTGTGATGAATCCACCAATCCTCGGTCATGATTCGGGCAGCGATGCATCGGAACCATGGAGCAATTGCCTCTTCAGCATCACGTTCCTCAAGAAGCATGGATTCCATTTCTTCATAGTCAACCCAGCGTGTGGCTGAGATTTCGTTTGGATTTGGATTGATTTCCACATCCGCAGTCAACATCAGGATGTGGTCAAGTTCTCGTTCAATCCATTGTTGGTTCATTCTTGCGGAGTAGCGCATTTTTGTCATAAATACGAAATCATCAACGGAAAGTGCTGACGGGTCTATGCCCAATTCCTGCTCAAGTTTACGAATTGCTGCCTTCTTGCTACCAAGATACTCAGTTTCATTCAATTCATCGTCTGAATGCAGCGGGTGGGAGCAGCAAGAATTAGCCCATACGTGCGGGAATGTGACTTTATCCCCCGAACGTTGCTGAAGGAGAAGTTTCCCTTCTGCATTGAAAAGAAGGACGCTAAAGGCACGGTGATAAAGCCCTGAATCTTGATGAGCATCAAGTTTTGAGACTGGGCCAACAACGTTGTCATGCTCGTCAACTTGGATGAGTGCCTCTGCCATGAGTGCTGCTTGCTGCTCATTGTGCGATGCAAGTATTTCGACCTGACCTTCATCAAGGTCAATGCTTGGAACATCGTCAATCACATAACCCGACATGATGCTCCCACGCTCTTGTGAGCGCGGAGGCTACATGAAGAGTTCTCCGATGAATCATGATTTGAGAAGTTGTGTGCCCGTTACAGGGAGGCCCATGCATGCTTCCTGGACTCGGAGACCATGTTCACCGCTCACCAACCATACTTCAATTCCAGAATCAAGAGCTTCAAAGCCACGCTTGACTTTCAATCCAATTCCCCCAGTAACGTCCATGTCACTCTGATGTTCGCCTACAAATACGTCATTTGACGAGAGAGTAGACAACAATTCAGGCATTGGTTCTCCGTCTTGAGGAGGTGAGGCGAGTACCCCCTCCACTCCTCCCATAGCAAAGACAAGTCGATTGACGCCTTCAATTTCAGCCGCAAGGCGTTTGACGATGTCGTCCCCAGAAAGAATTCCGAATTGTCTGGGATGATCGCACTCAACGACATCGCCAAATGTGACCATCACGATGCCGCGCGGAGCTTGCTCGAAAAATGTCAGGTCGCCCTCAAAGTCTGGACCTGTCCCTTTTGCCCATTGATGGGGGGGGATGGCAACGGCTGATATATCTCTGCGGGTGAGGGCATCCATCACATGTTGATTGAGTTCAAGCATATCGTTCCGAACTTCTTCGATTGCATCGCGTTGTGAAAGTGGTTGAAATTCCACATTTGGAAGAAGGCCGTCAGCCAATTTGTATTGCTTTGCTTTGAGGTGCCCGAAAGAACCAGCACCATGAACGAGAATAACTTCAAATCCTTGTTCCAAACAAGCATGCAATTGGTCGGTAAGTTGGTCAAGAACGTCAGTTCGGACCGTTTTCATTTGGTCTTTCTCCGTAATGAGTCCTCCGCCCCATTTGAGAACAACCCGCTCACGCATGCTCCGCCCAGTGGCCTCAAATTGAAGAGCATACCGACGCTTCTTTAGTGCGAGCAAGGATTCATGAGGCAAGGCATCCGAGCGTGGGGCATGGCCGAGTCGCCCAATATGGATGAATTCATGCGTCACTTACAAGTATGCGTAGAAGAAGCGCACACAATCGCAGATTCAAAAGAACGTGAACAACGCTTGTGGCAACTGGAGTCTGCGCTCCAAGAGGCTATCATTTACAAGAACCGATATGAAGAATTACAGCGGCACGGGATTGACCCAGTCCGATTAATCGATTCCGAAGTAGGGCAATCATCACCTCCAGCGCCGAAAAAAGTAGAGGCTTTGATGACTGGACACGTCCATTGTGCGACGTGCAAAGCAGTGTTAGAGGCAGATCTTGATTTCTGCCCGGCATGTGGCTCAGAAAAGGCCTGAGGTTCACTCTTCTTCTTCAAGTCGAGTCCATTCTTCAACGGTCTCAACGATCATGGGGTCTGAATCTTCAACCTGGTATAGATATTCACCTGGGACTTCATCAGTGAGGAATACTGTTGTTCCAGCCCGGTAGATGGTATGACCGTCGACGATGGCACGGGCAGTGTCAATCTCTAGAATTGCCGGTCGGTGGATTCGGACATGGCCTGCATCCATTGCATTTCGAATAGAGCGAGACAAGTGGACGTTTTTGCGGTCACCTGCGGTGATGCCGAATTCAAGGAGCGTCTCCACCTCTTCTGTTTGGCAAGGGTAGTAGAGAACTTCAGGGATGTCGTCGGTAGGGAGGTCAAGGTCCAGTTCAATGGAGTGACCGTAGGTAGCTCGTATCATTTCATTTTCAACTTGGTAGCGTCCTTTTTCATCCGCATTTGCGATGGCTTCGAAATGCCATCCGCGCAACCAATGGTAGTGGCGGCGTTGTGTTCCAATGGCCTCAGACAATTCACGGGCGTTAACCCATCCATTGATGTCCATTTCTACGCCGAATTTTTCAGGGGCGTGACGCAAAACAAGGGCGAGAATACGACCCAGTGAGTTGGATTCTCTGTCGCTCATGATGAATTTCCCTTCGTCATTACAGACTGCACAATTCGTTCCGGAAAAATGTCCGTGGCTTCTACATTGGCGTAGCATAGTCCGACGGGAGTGCAACCCATTCAAGAACCCTGCGGGTTGAACGACCAGAGAAATCAGATACGAAAGCACTTCAATCAAGCGTGTGTATGAAATGCCTCCTCCCCATCGCCTGCTCATGGTTGATGTAGCCGTCATCGGTGCTGGTCAAACCAAATATGGCAATCATGCCCTTGGCCTCAAAGGAATGTGGGCTGAGGCTGCTGCAAGGGCTTTTAGGAGCATAGACGGCGACTTTAGCCCTTCTCAAGTCGATGAGGCTTTTATCGGCAGTATCGCCTTTGGAGGCGCTCAACTTGGAAATACTGCTGCATTACTCACCGAGCATTCAGCAATGGATGGTGTTCCTGTACGGCGGGTTGAAAACGCATGTGCCTCCTCAGGCTTTGCGTTCCGAGATGCTTGGATGGCCATCAAAAGCGGTGAAGCAGATATCGTTGTTGCTGGAGGCATTGAGAAAATGAACGATTTAACCCCAGAGCGGAAACGCTACTGGCTCGGAGTTTCAGGTGATACCGAATGGGAACGCCTCGCCGGCCTGACCTTTCCTGGGACTTATGCTCTCATGGCTCGGCGACATTTTCATGAACATGGCTCCTCTCATGATGATCTCGTCAATATTAGCGTCAAAAACCACCTTCATGGTTCTATGAATGCACTAGCTCACATCCAGAAAGAAGTCTCCTTTGAAAAAGCGTCAAATGGTTTCATGGTTGCCGACCCTCTCACACTCTACGATTGTTGCCCGACTTCGGATGGGGCATCATGCGTCATACTTGCGGCGGACCATGTGGTTCGTGAATTTACAGATTCACCAGTTTGGGTCCTCGGTTCGGGTGCAGCCTCAGATCATCTTGCCCTTCACGACAGGCCCTCAATTACTCAATTGCGGGCGACTGTTGCTTCTTCTAACAGAGCATACAAACAGGCTGGCATTACTTCTGCAGATGTCGACTTTGCCGAAGTTCATGATTGTTTTACAATTGCTGAACTCATGGCCACCGAAGATTTAGGATTTACAGAACGTGGAACTGGTGGTGAATTCGCAAGAGAAGGCCGAGGAATTCTCAACCAAGGTTCTGTGACGATTAATCCCAGTGGAGGGCTCAAATCCAAAGGACATCCACTCGGGGCGACAGGAACGGGCCAGGTTGTAGAGGTGTTCAAACAACTTCGCTCAGAAGTCGAATCAGAACGTCAGGTTCGTGATGCATCCATTGGCCTCACCCACAATGTCGGTGGTTCTGGCGCAACATGCGCCGTCCACCTCTTTGGGAGGGAACGAAGGTGAGTTCGATTATTTGGAAGGGTTACCTTCTTTATTCGGACGCTGCGTTTACACTCATACAATCGCCCTTCACGCACGATGGTGAACGAGTCTTTGGAGCAGACAGTGATGCTACAACGCTTGCCGTTGCCGCTCTACAACACAGATTGAATCAGCAACCCATCACCTCCGTTACGGTTCCAGACGGTATTGATTCACCCACCCTATCATCAGCAACAGGTATCAAGGTTGCTGATGAGATTACGTTTGACGATTGCGAGTGGGATTTACTCCTCAGTGACGAAGCAACGGTCGTATTGGTGCAACGTGGAACCGAAGTTGAGTTGCCTCAATTTGATGTTGACATTCCTGTTGACAGTGATTTCTTTTCCGCTCTCGAAGGTGCTTGGATTGAAGAATTACAAGCCTCCAATGTGAGCCAAGGGGCTTACATATCAATGGCTCAGTATGAGGAAGCGGCAGGGCCACGCTTGGGATTGCTCGGTCAGAAGTTCGCTCAAGGAATGACATGGCCGCCTCGTCAAATGGATGGAGACCAGCCCGCTGGCGTAGAACACATTGCACTGGAACACGTTGGGCACGTTCAATCATGGACTCGCCTTTCAGCAGCAGGAGCTCCTTCAGAATTTTCTATACGCGCACCCTTACTCGGCGGCATATCCACAGTTCTCCTCCGCCTCAACGACGGCCCTTCGGGAGTATTCTTGGTCGTTGACGATGAGGAACCAGAGATTTCAATGGACCTCGAAATGGAACTTGTAGTTCGTAGAATTTACGCCCAAGAAGGCATTATCCGCTACGGGCTGAAGGCACGAGCCATCTAAGTCAAACAAAGGATTCATAGAAAGTCAAGGCTACGTAAGCATCATGGCGGGTTTTGATGGCCTACGAAAAGGCAAGAATGAGGCCAAGGAGAATCTGAGTTATACCGAGGGCGGGGATTGCCCACGCTGTGGAGGTAATGCACAGGATTCGACGATGGCGGGATACCTTCAGTGCGGCTCATGTAACCATGAATGGGCAGACCCAAATTATGTTGAACAACGTCGCAGGCCAGAGCCCCCAACCCATCGTAGAGACGCTGAGTTGATTGAACAATTTAAAGAAGAAATGGCCTCAGGGGAGCTCGCTAATGTTCTCGGTGTCAACAAAAACCTCACAGGTGAACAAGAGCAATCACTACAACGACTTGAAGACAAGTGGATGAGTGGCATGCAGGGTCACTACAATGCTGCTGCGGAAGAACGTAAACCTTTGATGATCAGTTTTGATGATGACGATAACATCGTTTCAACAGAAGTTGCAGCCGTCACTATTGTTTCAAACGGTTTTGACGGTGGAGAAGAAATCCGACTTGAATACCCCGGCATTGGAACTGAATTTTACGCTTACAATGAACGAAGCCCGACCGGGTGGAAGCGGGGCCCCAATGCAGAGATGACTGCGCGCTCAATCACGAATGTAATCAATCGTTCATCTAAACTTGTGTACGCCAATCTCGAAGGGGCAAGAATCTCTTTTGAATTACGCGATGACTCCTTAAAACCTGCATCTTTTGTCATTTTCGTCGACGACCCTGGTGGCACCGACATCGTAGCAGAAAAGGGTGGAGTTGTACTGGACGCAAGACATTTCTCAACGCTTCAAGATTATCGAAATGTGGTAGAAATGGTTCTCGAAGACGGGATTATTTCTCCAAGCGAAGATCAACTTCTCTGGGCGATGCGGCAGCAGTTGAACATTGATGATGCATATCATGTTCAAATGGTTATTGACATCTGTGGTACTGACACTCTCAAGGAATGCACAACCTGCTCATCAATGGCTGAATTATACACCGAGCACGCAGCATGGTATTGTCATCACTGTGAAGAGTGGTGCTGACGCAGCATCTTATTCGCTGCCCGCTCATCTATAGATGCACAACCGTCTTGTTTTGTGTCTTTGCTGCATCAGGAAATGATGACATGGGCTGGGTACTCTTCATAAACTCCAGCGATATGGGAGGAGCAGTGAGCCTATGGCAAAAGATGTATTGTATATTGGAATTGACTTGGGAACATTCCGCTCGGTAATGGTTTCCTCAGATAGCCACGAAGTCGAGGAATTGACTGTGATTGGTACTCCAAAGGATGCCATCGCCAAAAATTTCCTCAAGCGTGATGTTTTGTTTGGAAACGAAGCACTCAAGAATCGTTTGGCTCTCAATCTTTACCGCCCACTTGAACTCGGTGTTATCAAAGACACACCTGAAGACCGCGAATACATCGCACACTTCATCACCCACCTCATCGGTCTCTCGGACCCAGAAGAATACGACCGCGTCGTTGCTGTTATCGGTGCTCCTGCTGAAGCAAGTCACGTCGACAAGACTGCGATCTTTGACGCAGCTGCTGGATCTGTTAACTCGGCAATGATTATCTCTGAACCTTTTGCCGTTGCTTACGCACTTGACATGATCAATCACACACTCGTCATCGACATTGGAGCAGGTACAACTGACCTTTGCCGCGTTTACGGAACCATCCCAGGCCCCGGCGACCAAATGCACACGGGATACGCTGGCGATTACGTTGACAATCAAATCATTCAGGAAATCCAAAGCAAGTACAATGGTGCACAAATCACCAAAGACATGGCGCGCCGTTGGAAGGAACAGTATTCCTTTGTGTCAACTGCCGCACCCGAAGAACCCGTTCTCGTCGACTTTTCGATTGAAGGTAAAGCAATGACGCTTGATATTACAGATTGCATGCAGCGCGCTTGCGAGTCCATTGTGGACCCCATTGTTGAGAATGTCAAGAAACTCATCGCTGGTTCGAACCCCGAATTCCATGATGAATTCCGTAAGAACATGGTCTTGGCAGGTGGCGGGTCTTCCATCAAAGGTCTCGGTGCACTCATTGAACGCCGACTAAGTGACATGGGTGATGTCAACGTCCACGTTGTTGATGATCCTGTTCGCCTCGGTGCTATGGGTGGCCTTCGTTTGGCTATGGAAGTCCCAGAAGAGATGTGGAAGAACCTCACACTTGCTTCACGCTGAAACCTGAATTCAATCAGAATTCGAACCTTTTTGAATGAAGGTTGAGAAGGTGTCATTTGTTATTGACACGCAAATTCACGATTGAATCGTAGTCTGTTCAAGCATTACCTGCAGCTTCAACCTCAGCCCAATCTTTCATGAAGCCTTCAAGCCCTTTGTCCGTGAGCGGATGCGACATAAGTTGCCGAAAGGTCTTGGCTGGCATGGTTGCCGTGTGAGCACCGAGTTGGATGCACTGGAGAACATGTGTTGGGTGGCGTATGGATGCGGCCAATACCTTGGTATCGAGGTGATAATTGTCCCATGTATTCATGATTTCAGCAATTAACTCCATTCCATCATGACCTGTATCGTCGATTCGCCCGATAAATGGAGAGACATATGTGGCTCCGGCTTTAGCTGCCATGAGAGCTTGAGAAGCAGAGAAAATGAGTGTGACATTCGTATCAATTCCATTCTCTGTGAGGATTTTTGTGGCGGCCAATCCTTCGGGAGTACATGGAATCTTGATAATCACATTCTCTGGAAGTTCGGCTTTGAGAGCCATGCCTTGCTCAACCATTCCAACTGTGTCCATGGCGGTTACTTCGGCAGAAATAGGCCCTGAGCATATTTCCGCAATCTCCCGAACAACCTGTTTGAAATCTCGCCCAGATTTTTTGATGAGAGAGGGGTTTGTTGTGACACCATCTAAGATGCCCCATGCAGCAATTTCACGAATTTCATCTACGTCGGCTGTGTCCAGAAAGAACTCCATATCCTCCTGTCAAGCAAGGGATTCTATGAACTATCCCATCTCAATACGAATGGTGGCTCTAAGATTTTCGAGCCATTGCACGTTTTGCTGCAGCTGCGATATAGGGCGTTGAAATCTTCATGACCTCAAGCATTTCATCAGCCTGGCCAGACTCACCGAAGCGATCGTTAACCCCAATGCGTTCCAAAGGGGCGAGCGTATTGGAAACGAGGTGTTCAGCAACTGCACCACCAAGTCCGCCAATGATGTTGTGATCTTCTGCTGTAACCAATGCCCCACATGATGCGACTAGTTCGTTAATCAATTCTGAATCAAGGGGCTTGAGTGTATGCATGTCAACGACCGTTGCATGAATTCCTTCCTCAGCAAGAATCTCAGCCGCTTTGAGCGATTGTGATACCATGACGCCACATGCTATGATTGCAACATCAGTACCTTCTCGTAATTTGATTCCTTTTCCGATTTTGATTTCATCCTCTCGGCCCTCGTAAAGAACTGGAGTTTTATTCCTCGCCGTCCTCATGTATGAGGGGCATGAGGATGCAGCGAGTTGTATTGTCAATTCTCGGGTTGATACTGTATCACTGGGGTGAAGGACGGTGACATTGGGTAGCGTTCTGTAAATGGCTAAGTCTTCAATGGATTGAGCAGACGACCCGTCGGTTCCTGTATGTGTTCCGCCGTGACTGCCGCATACATGTACTGCAAGGTTTGGCCGAGCAACACCGTTTCGCATTTGTTCAAAGGCACGTTCTGTAAAAATTGCAAAGGTGCTCGCGAACGGAATAAATCCAGACGCTGCGAGTCCTGCCCCAACAAGAAGCATGTTTTGCTCCCCAATGCCGCATGATACGGTACGTTCGGGGTGAGCCTTGCGGAAATGTAAGGACTTGGTTGATTTACCCAAATCTGCCTCAAGTACGACCACTTTGGGGTTTGATGCCAATTGAAGAAGAGCCTCGCCATACCCGTCTCGGGTTGCTCCCATTTTGCTCATGCGCTCACCTCTCCAAGTTCGAGCATGGCTTGTTGATATTGTTCATCATTGGGTGCTGCACCGTGAAATGCTGGATTATCAGCCATGTAAGAAATACCGTTGCCTTTGACGGTATGCGCAATTAGAATTGAGGGCCCGTCGTTGCTTGTACCGAGGAAGTTCAAACCGTCAACAATCTCACTCATATCGTGTCCGTTGATTTCTTTTACATTCCAACCGAATGATCGCCATTTCGCTGGGATATCAAACATACGCATTTGCGTTTCACAAAAGTCATCATTTTGGATTCGGTTTCGGTCGAGTATAACGTTGAGGTTGCCCAATTCATGGTGCGCAGCTGCCATTGCTGCTTCCCAAACGCTTCCCTCTTGAATTTCTCCATCACCAAGCATCACATACACTTGACGGGCACTGTTTTCTAGACGCCCTGCGATGGCGGAACCCATACCAAAGGACAGGCCCATTCCCAGAGATCCTGCAGAGAAATCTACGCCCGGGCACCATTTCATGTCAACGTGCCCTTGGCAGATTCCCCCCAAGACTCGATAAGAATCAAGATCTTCTACTGTAATGAATCCCATTTCAGCTAGAATCGCGTACATCCCAGGAGATGCATGCCCCTTCGACAGAACGAAACGGTCTCTGTCTTCCCACTGTGGCTCATTTGGCCGAACACGTAATTGTGTTTTGTAGAGGGCTGCCAGCAAATCTATCTCTGAAAGAGAGCCACCAGGGTGACCCGCCTGTGCCTTGTAGACCATGTTGACGATGTGGACGCGGCAGCGTCGTGCTAGTTCTTCGAGTTCTTCCATGCTTGTCACGGTATCACCTGTAGTATTATGCCTGCGTGGATGGCCTTTCATCCTTGTGCCAGCAATTCTTGATTGAATGCTGCGCAGTTAGCGTTTTTTAGGTTGCAGTGCAGTCAGCAGTTTTCCAATTGAGTCCGATGCTATCACCACTGCATCCCCGAATAAACTCCCACCTTTGGGCAGAGCTCTCGTTGCCAACCAGATGAACACCGCCATAAACCAACCAAAGAAGACCAAGGAAAGGAAGTTGTTGAGTGTGGCAACGCCAAAAATTTCCGGTAAGTTGATTTTGGCCACGATGAGAACAGCAATGAGGACCCCCATGATAGATTCACCAGCAATGAATCCGGCACCGATTAGCACACCTCTGCTTTCAACTTCTTTGGCTGCCTTTTCTGCCCTTGGAGAGGGTACCTCGCGAAGCATACCATCCACTCGTAGGTGCGCACTTCGTAGGAGGACATGGGATATCACTCCACCAGTCATGATGGGTACTGAAAGACCCAGGGGCAGGTAAATCCCGATGGCTACACTCATCACTGGCATATTGAGTCTGATGAGAGCCACAGCGATAGCAGCGCCGAGTACGACCATCTGGATGTTCAAATCCCCTCCGAAGGCACCCTGTACAATCGCTCCAATGAGTTCAGCTTGGGGTGCAAAGAGCGCCTTTGAGCACGTGGGGTCACCGGGCAAGGGATTCATCTGACATGCAGTTTGTGAGATTCGAAACGCATCATGAAGCAATGAAAGAACAGGTCCGATGACGACAGCTCCTGTCAACACACCAATGATTTCAGCTACCTGCTGACGTTTGGGCGTTGCCCCTAACATATGGCCAGTCTTCAAATCCTGCATGACATCTCCTGCTATAGCAGCACTTGAGGCTACGATTGCAGCAATCAAAAGCGTGGCCATCATGAGGTCTTGTTTGGCCATCCCGAGAAAGAGGTCACCGACGATGTAGACCAAGCCAACCGTGAACAAAAGAGTCGCAATGGTCATACCTGAAACTGGTGAATTTGATGAACCGACAACACCGGCGATATAGCCTGCTACTGCAGCGAAAAAGAACGCTACGAAGGCGAGGAAAAGAGCGCCAGCTAGAGCGAGAACAAATGATTCAGTAGCCCACCAATAGAAGAAAAAGGTCAACACGACCAATATGCCACAGACAGTAAAGACGTGATTCATGGGGATATCTTGTTCTGTCCGAAGTAACTCTGCTCCTCCGTCCTCATTTTTGATGAATGCTTTTGATAGCCCCGTGATGATGGTTTTTCTCATTGACCAAAGCGTATACACTCCCCCGACAACCATGGCACCAACACCAACATATCGAATTTGGGAAGACCAAATGCTGTAGAACCCATCAACAAGCGAATCTGTTGCAGGCCAGCCGTAGATGAGCCCGTACATGGGCACCAATAATCCGAATCCCAGAACGCCACCAAAAAAGATGAATGAAGCGATACGGATGCCTACAATAAACCCGACTGAAAGCAGGGCAATGGACAGATCCATACCCGCATATATGCGGGTTGAAACAAAGGTTGCAGCACCTTCAACGGTGTGATGTGTGATTTCAAAACCTTTCACCATCAAGCCATAGATTCCTCCGATGGCCAAGGCATACAAAATGGCTAGAGCACCGTCTCCTCCCTCTTCTCCAGCCACTAAAACTTCACGACAAGCAACGCCCTCTGGGTAAGGTAACGCTTCTTCAACAATGAAGAGCCTTCGTAAAGCGATGGTGAACATCGTCCCCAAGAGTCCCCCGAGGGTGGCGATGATGAGAGTATCGAACCACTGTATGCTGGTCCATAGATTCATTACCAAGAGTGCAGGGACTGTAAATATGATTCCAGCAGCTAGTGATTCGCCGGCGGAAGCCATCGTTTGAACGGCATTGTTCTCAAGGATTGAAACATCATTGAACATTGTTCGTAAAATGATCATTGACATGACTGCGGCGGGAATGCTGGCTGAAACGGTCATGCCAGCGTAAAGGCCGAGGTAAGCGTTAGCTGCAGTCATCAAAATGCCAAGAACAATGCCGACCAAGATGACTCGTAATGTCAATTCAGGTGGCGATTCATGAGCGGGGATATATGGCTCTCCGTGTTCGCTCATGTTCTTTCCACTTCGTAGAGGTAATTCTATTCTACGATGAGATTGCTTCAAAAATTCAAAACCCGATTCTCATCTGCCGTATTTCACCTCTGTATATAGAGGAGTCAATTTTGATTTGTAGGGATATCGCACATCAATATAATATGTATTCGGTTTTTGGCAACAAATAGCATTTTGGAGTGTGACTCCAATAATGCCCAACGGTGATTAATATGGGTGAACAAACTTGGCACGATTTAACCGTTGACGATTGTCTCATAGCGCAAGACAGTGGAATGGATGGCATCTCACCCGATGAGGTCATAAAGCGCCGTGAATCACACGGTTGGAATAAACTCGCTGAAGCAGAGAAGACCTCTGCATTCATACGTTTTATATCGCAATATAATGATCCGCTCAACTACTTATTGATCGGTGCAGCACTGGTTGCCCTTGCCATACATCCCGACCAACCTGGCGATGCTATTTTCATATTCATTGTACTCACTGCGAATGCATTTTTTGGATTTTGGCAGGAAGGGCAAGCAGAACAGGCGATGGACTCGCTCAAGGAGATGTCGGTTTCCAACTGCGTTGTCCTTCGCGGAGAATATGAAAACGAAATACCTACTTCGGAACTTGTTCCTGGAGACATTGTGCGCCTCGAACAAGGTCTCAACGTGCCAGCTGACCTCCGAATCCTTTGGTCGCAACAATGTAAAATTGATGAATCAGCCCTTACGGGAGAATCGCTCACTGTGGGTAAAGATCCCAAAGAACTCGACATCACTACAATGCTGGCAGACCGAAGCAACATGGCTTACATGGGTACGACGGTATCTTCAGGCCGTGGTTTAGGGCTCGTAGTCAATACGGGAATGGGAACTGAACTTGGAAAAATTGCTCGTAATATTGCTGATGCCCAAACACCAAAAACTCCGCTAGAACTCAAATTAGAGAGTCTAGGACGATTCCTTGGTTTCATTGCTTTGATTGTTGCAGTATTGTTGGTATCCTTGAAGATGATAGTCGCATATGGCACGCCAGGTGTTGATTTGAAAGAAGTTGCAGTCAATCAATTCATTGTCGCTATTGCCATATTCGTAGCGATTGTCCCTGAAGGTTTGCCGATTATTCTTGTTATCACGCTCTCGTTGGGGATGCGTAATATGGCTCGCCACAAGGCAATTATTCGCCGCATGAAGGCTGTAGAAACACTCGGTTCTACAACTGTGATTTGTTCCGATAAAACAGGAACATTAACGAAAAATCAAATGACTGTGAGGCAACTCTCAACCCTTGCAGGTAGTTATGCCTTCTCTGGTGAAGGATTCAAGCCCGACGGCACCCTCATACGCGACGATGTCGAACTCGATGATGAGGAACTCAGTGTCCTTCAAACGAACTTAAATTTCCGTTTAGTAGGTGCCTGCCTGTCGTTATGCCACAATTCAAACATCGTTAAGGCTGATGGGCAATGGCAAGCAATTGGAGACCCCACTGATTCAGCCTCTGCGGTTGCAGGTTGGAAAATCAACGGAGATGTCAAGAAATTTTCATACCGCCATCCTCGCCTGAATGAATTTTTCTTTGATTCTATTCGCAAAAGAATGAGTGTGGTTCACGAATATGAAGGTGAGCAGTGGGTCTTTTCAAAAGGAAGTGCAGGTGGTTACAATCACTTAGCCAGTTGGAAGATTGTTGACAATGAGATCGTCACATTAACCGATGACGATAAGATGGCGATCAAGAAAATGAACAATGATATGGGCTCACAGGCCATGCGAGTCATTGCTCTCTTTGCTCGAAAAGTAGGAGATGGTGAAGACATATCGGACATGTCCGGTATTGAAAATGATTTGATTTTCTTAGGCTTGGTCGGCATCATGGACCCCCCGCGCCCCGAAGTAAAGGCTGCCATCGAAACGTGTCAGCGAGCAGGAATCAAGGTCAAGATGATCACGGGCGACCAACATATGACCGCTGCCGCCATAGGTCAGGAGTTGGGAATCACAACAGGTTCTTTGAAACCCATTGATGGAAAAGAATTGCAAGGCATGGACGATGCTGCCCTTCTTGAAGTCAGTGAAAGTATCTCAATTTTTTCAAGAGTCACCCCCGACCAAAAGATGAGGATTGTTTCGTCACTTCAAGAACAAGGCGAGATTGTTGCAATGACGGGCGACGGTGTTAACGACGCTCCCGCTCTATCGGGCGCCAATATTGGCATTGCAATGGGCATTGCTGGCACTGACGTCGCTAAAGACGCTGCTGACATGGTCCTACAAGACGACAATTTTGCCAATATTGTTCATGCGGTAGAAGAGGGACGTAAGATTTACCAAAACATCAGAAACTTTGTTCGATATCAAGTCTCTACCAATGTCGCAGCAGTGGCCCTAATCATTATTTCAACCTTCTTTTTCGGATGGAATCTGCCGCTCACTGCTACACAAATTTTGGTCATTAATATCCTCATGGATGGTCCACCAGCTGTCGCCTTGGGTGTGGAGAAAGAGCACGGTAACGTCATGGAACGTCCTCCTCGACCAGTAGATGAAAGTCTTCCAAACCGGGGAGATATTTCTCTCATCTTTTACCTGGGCGCTGTCATGGTGACCGGCACACTAGCAATCTTCTACCTCGCCGGCGGAGGTATCGCAGAGTGTGGACTTCTACCTACAGAAACTACTACATCCGCTTTTGATCAAGCCGCATGTTTAACGGGTGATCAAACCGCTCTTGACGATTGGCAGGCCTATGCCGATGGACACTTTGAGCACGCTCAAACAATGACTTTTGCAGTCTTCATCGTGTTTCAGCTCTTCAATGTCTTGAATTGTCGATCGAATGAAGAGAGTGTATTCGAATTAGGTCTCTTTTCAAACCGTGCCATCAATTTGGCCTTGCTAATTTCTGGAGGCTTACTTCTTTTCTTCGTACAACTTGCGGATCTATCGATACCGATTATTGGAATTCAAATTGGAAATCTTTTGTCGACAACTACGCTTCAGGCATATGACTGGGGGATTATTTTGTTGGTTGCATCAGGCGTATTTGTTATCGAAGAGTTCAGGAAATTGATTGTCAAATCGAAATTCTTAGCAGTGAAAACAAGGTGATGATGAAAAGCACATCTTCATGAATGCCAATCATCACGCTATTGCATGGAGAGGTGGACATCGGATACAGTCCTCGCGGGGCAGCGTTCGGATTGGCATAAGGCAATCACCACACACCTTCACCCCATTGAGCAGTGGTCGAAGCCGCTGCAGTCAATTGCAACGAAATTAACCAACCAACAACCACTCGATATTGACGATGGAATCCTTTTACTGGAACATCACGACCTTCATGAAATCGGGCAAATGGCCCACGCTGTGCGTGAGGCACGCTTTGGCAACATGGCTTTCTTCAATGCAAACGTACACGTTAATCAAACAAATATCTGCGTTTTGGCCTGTCGTTTTTGTGCATTCCGTAGAGGCCCAAAGGCAAAAGACGCCTACGCTTTATCGGTTCAAGATTACGTAGACGACCTCGGCACTTATGCAGATTATGTTGACGAGGTTCATTCTGTTGGAGGATTACATCCCGATTGGACCATCGAGCACTACGAGGCTATGTTTAGCCAAACTCGTGCAGCGTACCCCCACATCTCGATCAAAGCGCTCACCGCTGTTGAGGTCAAACATCTTGCTCAGCAATCCTCAATTTCAACGAAGACCGTTCTCCGAAGGCTCAAAGATTCGGGTCTGACATCTCTCCCTGGTGGTGGAGCTGAAATCCTCGACGATGATGTCCGTGCCATCATATGCAATGGCAAAGAAAGTTCAGATGAGTATTTGCAAATTCATGAAGAAGCCCATGATGTTGGTCTCCCATCAAACTGCACCATGCTTTTTGGAACGATTGAATCCAATCTACAGCGTATACAGCACATGATTTCACTGCGTGAACTCCAATCCAAGACGGGTGGATTCCAGTGCTTTGTCCCTTACCCATTCCTCCCCGATTCCTCACGGCTCCCCGAAGCACAGTTGTCTACAGGGTCAGAAATATTGAGAACAATCGCGGTTTCACGACTCATGCTCGATAATATACCTCACATCAAAGCATACCGAATGAACATAGGCGACCATGTTGCTGAATTAGCACTCCAGTTTGGTGCTGATGACATTGACGGTACCGTGCAAAAGGAGTCGATCATGCACCTCGCAGGTTCAACTGCGCCACTTGACCACGACCGTAACAAATTAGCGCGTTTAATTCAAGATGCAGGTTGCACCCCTATTCTACGAAACACAACCTACACGTCATTTGAGACCTTCAAAATGATTGCAGTTCCCACCCGAAAATCCTTGCCAATGGCGCGCTGAGGTGAAATGATGGAAGAAGCAACTTGGACAAAAACGATTGGTAGAGTCGCATTCATCAATTGCGACCCCCTGTTCCACGATCTTTCCGATGAATGGAATATCCTTTCAGCACCCCCGTCCTGGTTGACCGGGCATGTGCTACGAAAGGATTGTATCCTCGCACCAATTCCAGCAGCTGATTATGCGAAACATTCTGATGAATTGTACCTTCTTCCCGAAATCGGAATAGGTTCTCAAGGCGAAGTAGGCAGCGTCCTCCTCTTTGGAGCAGTCCCACTAGCGTCCATGAAAACGATTGCACTTCCTTCCGACTCTGCAACATCTGTCGCCCTGCTGAAGCACTTGATTAAGCAAAAGGGCCTGCCCATGAATTACATCCCAACTGGTCCAGATTATGATTCGATGATGGCTCTTGCGGATGGCGCCCTATTAATTGGTGACAGAGCCCTCGAAGCGGCCAAAGAATTCCCTGAAATGGTTCAAATGGACCTTGGTCTGGCGTGGATGAATCAAGAATCACTACCCATGATTTTCGGGGTGTTCGTTGCGAGAAAGGATACGCCGGTAGAACTCCTCCGAAGCGCACATCAAGCCCTTTTAGACAACTTGGAAACCTTTGAACAACGGCCTCAAAAGCGGGATGATGTCATTGAATGGTCAATGCGAAAGTCAGATTTATCCCATGAACGACTTGACCAGTATTACGGAGAGGTATTCAACCGTTTGAATCAACATCATCTAGACGGATTATTTGCCTTCCTCAACAAAGCCTGTAATTTGCAACACGACCCTCTCTTTGCCTGGTAATTTCTCCTTCGTTGTTTAAGATTTCAAACGGTGTATTCTTGAAGGTCGTGAGGGTGGGAAGAACATGGTGAACGAATTACCTCGTGATGAAGACGGCAACATGATTGTCAGAATTGGACACAGCCCAGACCCAGATGATGCATTTATGTTCCACGCAATGACAACTGGAGCCTTTCCCACACCCGGTTACAACTTTGTTCATGAATTACAAGATATCGAAACTCTCAATCATCGAGCGATGAACCAAGACCTCGAGGTATCAGCCGTTTCGATTCACGCCTATCCTGAGATTGCGGAACACTACGCATTGATGAATTGTGGTGCATCAATGGGGGAAGGCTATGGTCCAATGGTCGTATGTCACGCCGGTGTGACCGAAGATGAAGCACGCTCCAATATCATCGCCGTACCGGGTATGAAAACGAGCGCTTACCTTGGCCTGCGATTGGCTTGGGGTGATGTTCAAGTAGCCGTAGTTCCCTTTGATGAAATCATTCCGCGTATCCTTGATGGCACCTATATGAGTGGTTTGATTATTCACGAAGGCCAACTCACCTATGTTGACCATGATCTCGATGTACTCATCGATCTTGGAAAATGGTGGAATGGGCGTACGGACAACTGGCCCATGCCACTGGGAGGTAATGTTGTACGACGAGACCTGGGTCAACAAATCATGGAAGACATCACGAAATACACGAAAATGAGTATCGAGTTTGCAATTCAATCACCCGATGAAGCCCTTGAATTTGCAAAAGCATGGGGCAGAGGTATTGATGACGATACCAATCGTGAGTTTGTTGGAATGTATGTGAACGACCGTACCATTGACTACAAAGATGAAGGCAGGGCTTCCATCAGACAATTCATTGAAGAGGGGCAAGAAATCGGTCTTATCTCAACCGATTTCGATACACAATCAATGCAGTTTATTGGTGCACCCTCTTCGTGATTGAGATGACGGATGAACGGATTCCTCAGGTGAGCCAATACGGTTCAGTTGACCCCGCGCCTCCAGAAGACAAAGGGGAACTATCAGAGTGGACTGAGACTCTCTTTGATGAATCACTTCCCATGTTTCAACGTATGAGGTCTGTTTTTGCACTGCGCAACCATCGAACCGATGAGGCGTGTCTAGCCCTCTGTCAAGGATTTAGCAGCTCGAGTGCATTGCTTCGCCATGAGTTGGCATACGTGCTTGGGCAGATGCAAAATAATCATGCGTTACCCACGCTCATTGAGCGTTTAGAAGACGAGGATGAACATGTCATGGTTCGCCACGAAGCGGCAGAAGCTATGGGGGCAATCGGCGACCGAAGCGTGATCCCGATTTTGCAAAGATTCACAGACCATTCTGCCCCTGAAGTGGCCGAATCATGCATTGTCGCTCTCGACCTTCTTGAATGGGTTGCGAGTTCAGACTTTCAAACAACTGAATGGTGAATCTCTACCCCCTCAAGTTCAAAGACTAGGATGATATGCCCTCAATTGGAGCGACCTCTATGCCACACGAACACGTTCAACTTGCACAGGCCCCTAACGGAGAACTCGGACCACGCTGCCATTCCTGCGGCATTCGCCTCACATTTGGCAACGCCATGGTAGTGGATAAGCATTACATGTGTTGGGACCATTATGTAGAGGCCACGGGCGCTGATACTGTAACTCAGGTGTCTAATGCCGATGAACGCTTTTGGATGAAGCAAGATTGAAACGGCTTTGTTCAAGAACCCTCATCCGCTCGTTAGGATTGGCGGAAGCATATGGCAGATGGCTGGGCGAAATTTGCACATCGTTTTGGCCAGTACTATCGGTCCTCTACACTTTGGTCACCGCCACGAATTAAATCAAGAGAATGGATGTTCATACCCTTTGGAGGAGCCCCCCCTCTTCGTCACAAATCCTTTGCTGACGTCAATCAAGTTCAGCAATTCCTATCGCAACGGGCCATGCATTCATGTTTCTATTCGACCGCGTATTGGAAACGACCCTATGAACTCAAGATGCATGATAAATTATGGCAGGGTGCCGACCTTATTTTTGATTTAGATGGGGACCACCTTCCCGGCGTGACGGACCGAGATTTTCCAGGGATGCTTGAAGTCATACACGATCAGGCATGGTCCTTGTGGAATGATTTTCTTGAGCCTGAATTTGGATTCAAGGAAGACTATCTCCAAGTTACATTCTCCGGACATCGCGGATTTCACCTTCACTATCGTGATCCTAAATTTTTCCACCTTGATTCTGAAGCTCGCAGGGAATTAGTCTCCCACATACGGGGCGAGGGAGTTGATGTAAAAGGCGGCCTTGCTCGCTATCACGACGGTGATGCAAAAGGCTGGACTGAACGTATTCGCAACGGCATGGATGACATGATTCGCTCCCTTCAATCGATTCACCGAGGTACTGCGGCAAGCGTAGGTGAACTTAGTCGACTTACTGCTGCACTACAATCATTACAAGATCGTGAAGGGGTAACATCGCAACGGTCTACTGCCTCGATACGAAAATTAGCAGAGGTTGTTGATCACCAACGAAGGGCAAAGGCCTTGAAAGAAGGGCGCTTTGAGGTGCTGGGAAACTATCAAACGTTGTTCCTTAATCTCTTGAAAGCTGACGCGTCTGTCGTCCTAGGCTCTGCTGGGGAGACCGACGAAGTTGTTACAATCGACGTTCGTCGCCAAATACGATGGCCGACATCTCTTCATGGCAAGTCTGGGATGAGGGTCTCTGAATTCCCTCTTTCGCGCCTCGACCCGGACGGGCCCAATCCATACGATCCTCTCATGGAAGCCTTCGTCCTCGGCATGGATGACGCATACGAGTTGGAATGGACGGTGGATGACGCCGTGGCACAATTTGGGAACAACCGCATGGAGAGCAAGTTAGGTGAGAAAATACGACTTCACGAATCGGGTGCGGTATTCCTTGTTTTGAAAGGATGGGCTAAAATAATCTGATGTGTGAAATGATGTGGTTGAATGGGAAGCATTTGGTCCCGATATGAGGTAAGGTTCAAGGGTGGATTCTTCCCCCTTAGCATGAGGTGAGTCCATTGGGTCTGCGCAAGGGGAAAAAATCCAAGGGCAAAGAGCCAACATTGCCGATGCCGAATTTGCCCATGCCGCCCGGCGCACCCGCACCACTTCCCATGCCGCCTGGGGCCGCCCCTCTCCCACCTTTACCGGGTGCGGATTTGCCAACTGCACCACTACCCGGTGCACCTTTGCCACCAGCAGCACTTCCTACTGCACCTCTTCCGGCACCACCCACCCCTACACCAGCGCCTCTCCAAGAGCCGGTCAATGATTCCTCAACGACACTTTCATCGATTACCGAAGAAAAAGGATACAATGAACTGTGGGCTAAGCGCTCCGAAAAGCCTCTTCAGCAAATCTACGGCCATATTGACCGAATCAGCAACAAAGAAGCAGGCTCGCTGCTTGACCGCTACGCCGACCGCTTTGGACACGCACTCGACCGGGAAATTATCGTAATGCGCAAGGCAGCAATGGAGGAAAAAATCGCTGATATTCGTGACGCCCCCATGGTTGAATTACTCGAGGAAGAACTTCCAGAAGATGGATTGAGTGAACTCGAGCAAGTTGAAAACGAACTCCGCTCGCTAAAACCTCTCTATCAAGAAGCGAAATCTCTTGGCGATGCGGAAGCAATTGCCGAATTGAAACCGACCCTCCAGACCCTCATGGCACGCCGTAAAGTGTTGAAAGGTGGAGAAGGCACTGTTAGTCCATCCAGTGCCTCACCCGTCACTGCGGAAACATCTCGCGATAACGATGATTTGTTTGTGGACTTTGTTTCCATTGTTGACGACCTTCTAGGCGAACACCTGCCCGAATCCATTGTCAATGCTTTTGTGGCCAGTGATGAATTCGAGATTTACCGCATGGTCATTGAATCCCCAGGCACCACCGATGATGATACACGAAGTCTATTTTACAATATGGTAGACGACCAATTAGGCAACATGTCAGATGATTCAATCAATGCATTTGTTTCCTCTCCTAACTTTGAAATTTATCGCCAAATAGGTGATCAGTACAAGGGTGCGTGAATAAAATGGGACTACTCGATAAAGCAGGTGCAGCCTCCGGAGGCGAAAAGAAAGAAGTGAAGAAGGCGGTCGCCAAAGCCGTTACTAAGTCAGTGGAAATTACACCTAAAGCAGCCAAAGCCGTCAAAGCAGCGAAACCGGCCAAAGCAGCGAAAGCCCGTCCAATCAGTCTCGCCGATGATTACGAACTTGCGTCAAGCATGAACCGTCGAATATCGTGGTTGGTCAACTTCATTGTTAACTTCGGCGTCCTCTTTGCTGCGATCTTTATTGCGGCGAGTGATACTGGTGTCATCACAACCATTCTCTTCGCCACCAGTGGTGCCATCATCATCATCAACATCATCTTCATTCCGATGAAGTTCAGTCGGAACATGGGTCAATTTGTGTCGCGTACCAAATTCGTACGTGGCGATGGTACAAATCCCTTCTTCCTTCATGGGATTCTCGTCAATTCCACCGGCCTAGCCTCATTGATTGGTATCATTTTCATCGCAACACAATTCCAAAAATTAACCGATACTGACAACACGAGTGCAATTATTCTCTTTTCGATGGGCACCATCTTTGTAATTATCTGGTTCATTGACCGATTTCTTCGAAACGGTAGTGAAATGGGCCAAGGACTCTTTGATTTAATGTTCAAAGCATATCTTGTCAAATATGTCCCAACGGAAGATGAAAAAGCCACTGGTGTCTGGGCACGTCTTGAGAACATGGGCAACTTTGGTGACCAGCTAATGAAGCGTACAGAAGACCGTAAGGCCAAGAAGGTAGCTCAAAAAGTATCAAAGGATTCAGCTAAGGATGCAGAAACCAATTCGGAAGAAACGGACTAAGATATAGCACCTGTGAGGCATAACCCATGCTTGACACACTGCGTCGTCGTAACCACGTTTTACCACTCCTTGTTCTACTAACTGGTTTGAGCCTCACATGGCTGTCATTCAATGTCAACTTACTCCTTTTTTGGTTGCTTTTCACCCTAACTATTTCCTTATGTTATCTTGAAGTCGTAACGCAATGGAGTTTCCGTGCACCAAGAAGACGAAAACCGCCACTCGAAGACTCAATGTGGACAAAAATACATCACCGCGTCTCCGATCAACTCATGGTAAGCCACCATATTCTTCAAAACCCTACTGGCAGAACAGTTTTCATCTGTCACGGCTGGACATCCGGTTCACAACGAATGGTTGGAAGGGCTCAATTATTCCTTGAAGAGGGATGGAATGTCATCTTGATCGACCTGCCTGGCCACGGCGAGTCCGAATCAATACCAAAGTGGAACGCTGAATTGAGTTCTACCCTCATTATTGAGGTTCTCAACCATCTTCATACCTCGCATAAAGAATTATTCGGAAATCCCTTCCTCATCTTCGGCCACAGCATGGGCGGTTTTATCTCCTTGCGTTTGAGTCACCGCAGAGAAGAATTGTCCATGCATACTGATTTGTGTGGATGGATTGCAGAATCTCCAATGACCGGATATTCTGAAATATTTGATGAAACGTGTCAAATCCTTCGAATACCCACCATCCTTCGACCTATTGTATTGAAGAAAACTATGCGCCATTTCAACGCACTTAATCCAAGCACTGACGACCTTTCTTCACTTACCGATGTAGACTGCCCCGCATGGGGCCAGTATACCGAACCTACTCTGCTTGTTCAGGCCGACCCCGATGAGCGCTTGGGAGAGTCCCATTATTTGCGCTTGCAACATGTAATGGCGTCAAACCAACCAGGCTTGCTTAGATCAGTAATGATGGATGATTTAGCACACTCAGGAGAATCAAATCATATCCGAAGGGATGAAGTCATACGAAATTGGCTTGATGACGTATTCGGTCATTCTTCGGCTTGAGATGCCTGTTCCCGTGCTAATTCCCGCATGTCTTCCACTTCATCCAGTTCATCTACAATTTCCTTTCCGAGTAATGTCTCCATTACATCTTCCATCGTGATGATACCTGAAGTACCTCCAAATTCATCTTTAACGAGTGCGAATTGTTGCTTATTGGTTAAAAAGAGGTCCAAAGCGTCCTCAATTGTCTTTCCCATTTGAATGGTGATGATTGGTTTCATGATGTCGCTAAGTGTAGTGGTCCATTCATCCCTGCTTGCAGCCATGAGGATTTCTGAACGTAATACTAGCCCATGTACATTGTCAATACTCTCTTCGAACACAGGTATACGGGAAAATCGAAGAATATTATGTTCATCAAGAATCTCCTTGATGGTGGAATTCATATCAAATGAGGATACGACTACACGTGGTGTCATTTCATTTTCCACATGAATATCTCTCAACTTCAGCAGGTTGTGAATCACTGTTTCTTCTGAAGTTTCAAGGGCACCACCAAGTTCGCCGAGATCGGCCATCGCAGCCAAATCATCTCTTGTCACCGTCGAGTGACTTCCTTCAGGCAAGATTGATTTTAACATCTGTATGGGGACGGTCAAAAATACCAAGGATTTGGTCATGAGGGTTAGAACATAGGCAGTTGGTGTGCTCAAACGCTTCCAATATGCAGAACCTAGCGTCTTAGGGATGATTTCAGAAAGGAAGAGGACAGCCAACGTCAAGACGAACGAGGCAACTGTGAGGACATCATCGCCCCAGATCCTTTGTACTTGAGAACCAACTCCCGCAGCGCCCATCGTATGGGCAACGGTGTTGAGTGTGAGAATTGCGGTCAGTGCGCGAACGGAGTCATCGTCTTTCAGATGCTCCCACATCACACCTGTTTTTTTGCCATCTTTAAGCAATAAACTCACATGAGTTTGAGGCATTGATAGGACAACAGCCTCCAAGATTGAGCAGATGAAGGAGACACCGAGTGCCAACGATATGTAGAACAATAAGAGACGAATATCTCCGTCACCGGTGCTGTCTGTTGCGGTCACTACCGCTGCCATTGTTGAATAATTCATGGATTTCGAGGGGCCCCTGACCTTTCGGGTGTAGTCCTGTCCACGCAAGGTGGGTTCTTCAAAATGACGCTTCGTACTAAATCCTCATATCAACTGTTCTGCGAGGGTGAAACTCAAGAAGCCGAGTGGGCTGGAGGGGACGAGGGGAAGGGTTTGTCTGATGAACATGTCCTCATTTGCGTTGCTTGGCCCTATGCAAACGGGCCGCTTCATCTAGGGCACGTTGCGGGGTGTTATCTCCCACCAGATATTCATTACCGTTTTGAGCGTGCATTGGGCAATAGGGTATTGATGGTGTCTGGGTCCGATGAACACGGCACGCCAATTACAGTCACTGCTGAACAAAACGGTGTTTCACCACAGGCAGTCGTTGATGAATATCACGAAATGAATCGTGCTGCTCTCTTAACCTTAGGTTGCGGTTGGGCTAACAACGTCGACTCTCGCGGCATAGAATATGGTGGTGCCCTCTTCAATAGGACGAGCGACCCTGCTCACAAAAAGAAGGTCCAAGAAAATTTCACAGCCCTTGAAAAAGCCGGATTCTTTGTTCGCGAAACAATGGAACAATATTACGAAATTAACCCCGATGGTTCAGGACGTTTTCTTCCAGACCGCTACGTCGAGGGCACATGCCCCGTTTGCCAAGCGGATGGAGCGCGGGGTGACCAATGCGATGGATGTGGCGCAACGTATGAGTCGGTAGAATTGAATAATCCTGTTTCAAAGATGAACCCAACCTTCAAGGTCGAAATCAGAGAGACTGACCACCTTTTTTACAGGCTCGATTTATTCCAAGATGCACTTGAACAACACGCAGAACAGCGTCATCCAGTGTGGAAGGCGAATGTCCGCGCCATGACCAAACAATGGCTCGACATGGGGCTTCGGCCACGAGCAGTCACGCGTGACCTTGCATGGGGCATTCCCGTACCCATGGAAGGCAGTGAATGGGATGGTAAATGCATCTATGTTTGGTTTGAAGCAGTTCAAGGATACTCAACATGTGCGCAAATATGGGCGGAATTACATGCTGCCCATCACCCACAAGGTGAGCATGCATGGAAGAATTGGTGGAATGTTTCAGAAGACGGCACAGAACCAAGGCATCTCTATTTCCTTGGGAAGGATAACATACCGTTCCATACGGTGATATGGCCTGCAATTCTGATGGGCCTGAATCAGGTGAATAACGGGAAAACAGCGGAGGACCCAACATCCCTACCTGGCCCTGGCGACTATGCACTCGAATCAAATGTACCCGCGATGGAGTATCTCATGTTAGCGGGAGGGCAATTTTCCAAATCAAGAAAGCATGCGGTTTGGCTTCCTTCATTTCTTGAGCGTTACGATCCTGACACATTGCGGTATTACTTGAGTATCAACATGCCAGAAAATCACGATACGGATTTCAATTGGCCTGACTTCGTAGAAAAAGTCAATTCTGAATTAATTGCTGCTTATGGAAATTTCGTCCATCGAGTGCTGACTCTGGGAGCTAAACTTCCACAGTCTCATGACAATCAATCGCCCTTTGAAGCCTACAAGGACCATTCTTCTCTTGACCAGCATCGTGCTCATCTCGAAGCATCAATGGTTGAAATTACCTCCTCGCTCCAACGCCACAGATACAAAGAAGCTCTGCGTTCAATTATGAATGTAGCNCAATATGGCAATCAAATACTCCAATCTGCGGCCCCCTGGAAACATCTCAAAACACCACAAGAAGGCCATGAAGAAAGTTTAGCGACGTTGGCTTTCTGTTGGAGGATTACACGATTTTTGGCAATCACTACACAACCCTTCCTCCCGACAAGTGCACAACGACTGTGGTCTATGTTAGGCTGCGAAGGTCAAGTTGAAGACTGCCGATGGAACGACGCTCTTGACTGGGAGGCTCCAATGACTTGGTTAGATGGGGAGCCTAAGCCATTATTTGTACGACTTGACCTTGAAGAGATCCTCGCAATAGAGCAAGACCTCATCGAACACACCCGTGATGAATCATCGCCTGTCCATGGCGTTAAAGGTGGAAAAAAGAAAGGAGATAAGAAGATGAAAGAAGACATAGAAGGAATAGAGTATCTCGATTTTGATACCTTCATGAAAGTAGAATTGAGAGTAGGTTCAATCAAAGAAGTCAACGACCATCCCAATGCTGACAAATTATATGTCGTCAACCTTGATGACGGCAGTGGAAACGGTCGAACCATATGCGCTGGCCTCAAACCTTACTATTCCCCCGAAGAAATGGTGGGGAAATCTGTGGTCTTCGTAGCGAACCTGAAGCCTCGACCACTGCGAGGGGTCTTATCAGAGGGGATGATGCTTGCCGCAGATGACGGAAAAGGTCAGGTAAAACTCATCACGATTGATGGGGACATCGAAATCGGTTCAGAAGTGCGTTAATCTTCCATTCGGAGACGTACTTCGTCCATCACTTCTCGGGCTACGGTCCGAATTGTGTCCTTGATCATTGATAGTCTTTCACGGAGTTCTGTGCCCATTCCATCAGGAAGGGATTGGAGATTAATCTCCACATTGAATATTGCACCTTTGGCGGCTGCACTGGCAAGTAGACTCGCAACACCTACGTCGGTGACCGCATTTGCATTACCAAATTTAGCGAGTGCAGGTAAGTTCTGCAAGAGAATCATAGCGTGTTGTGCTGTTTCAAATGGGATTTCTGCTGCACGCAAAGTCGTTTGCCTGATCGCATCCCTGCGGACTTGCTTCTCTTCTTCAGATTGTTTTGGCATGGAGTAACATGCCATGACATCATCGAACGCTTCACTGTCCGCCTGAGCCAACTCACCGCTACGATTCAGCAGTGGTATGGCAAGGAGTTGTGTCGCTTCTGCATAATCCCATCCATCCTTCCATTTATCACGCCCCAATGTGAGGTCGCATACCATAATGGACAAAGCTGAGGCTTGACCAAGTGCTACTGCAGCTGCTGTCCCACCCCCTGGAGTCGGTGATGAGGATGCAAGAGCAGCTTGGTACTCGCGTAATGTCATGTCCATCCAATTCATTCACTCACCTCTCCACGAAGTGCCCACTCAATAATCCCCTTTCGGGGATCGAAATGATGTCGTTCATTGAGCCCAAGTCCCTCGATTGCAGCCTCGACCAGGCGCTCCTCCTCTGATTCCTCGGGAGAAAAATACGCCCCTGATTGAAGCATAGCGCTGAGGGGGACAAGTCCTACAATCTCACTTCCGATAACATCGACATTGTGGTCGTTTGCAACACTCTTGCAGGCCATGTATGCGAGGTGCAATGGGCACTGGCTCACGTCCCGGAGATTCATCGAAACTTGACTAATACCGAGTTCCTCCAACATAACGCCCATGCCTTGTACCATCGGTAACATACCATTTGTCCGAATCTTCACGCCAGCATCAGACTTCAGAAGTCGGCCGCTGCTTCGTACAATCGAACCTATCTTCTTGGCTGTTTTAGCGTCCGTTTCATCTATGTTTACATTGTATGCAACCAAAATAGAACGAGCACCGATGGTGATACCTCCGGATTTTGATGCCATCTCAGTCCATTCAATTGAACCAGCATCAGGGAAACGCGTGGAGTCGCTGTGCGGTGATTCTTTGCCCGTTAATCGCGCTTCAAGACCTTCGTATTCTCCTTTCCTCAATGCCGATAATAGGAATCTATCATCATGAGTTGCGGCTGCACCATAGAGGAAAAGTGGGACCTCTTTTACCTTTGAAACTTCATCCATTGTCTGACGGGCGAGACTGGCAGCCTCATCCATTGTCACATCACGAAGTGGGACAAATGGGCATACATCTACGACGCCTAAGCGTGGATGCTCCCCCTTGTGAGTGCGCATGTCAAGTTCATCTATACTCTTGAGAATGAGTGCCAATGCGCCCTTCATCACTGGCTCTGGTTCACCTGCAAAGGTAATGACAGTTCTATTGTAATCATGATCAGGTTCCACACCCAAAACAGTACAACCGTCAATTGCACGAACTGCATCTACGATTCGTTCAACTGCTTCAAGATCGCGCCCTTCGGAAATATTAGGGACGCACTCCACCAGTGGCTTCTTCATGAAGCAGTTGCATTGCAAGCAGTCTTTGAATGTTCGTTGAACAAGCGCGCTCAAGAATACAAAGCTTCTGGAGATCGTATGCTTGTTCCTTGACTGCGCTTTTTATCCAACCGGCCCACGGCATTCAATACATCACTTTGAGTAACAGTGTTTCTGCCGTCTCGAATTGCAATCATTCCAGATTCAACACATGTCGCCTTAAGTTCTGCACCGGAGTACCCCTTGGTTCGTTCAACGATGCGCTGAATATTGATTTTCTTCGTGTTCATGGATTTGAGGTGTACCTTGAGGATTGATTTTCTGGCATCATCATCAGGAATTGGTATTTCAATGACACGATCAAAGCGACCAGGGCGCAGTAATGCATCATCGAGAATGTCCGGGCGATTAGTTGCTGCAATAATCTTCACATCTTGTAGGGCATCAAATCCGTCGAGTTCTGCAAGCAATTGCATCAAGGTACGTTGAACTTCCCTGTCGCCGCTTGTTGAGCCATCCAAACGCTTGGCTCCGATTGCGTCTATTTCATCAAGGAAAATGACGCTTGGTGATTTTTCCTTAGCCAATGAAAAGAGTTCTCTGACCATCCTACCACCTTCGCCAATGTATTTTTGGGCAAGTTCGCTTCCTACCATTCGGATGAAGGTCGCCTCAGTATGATTTGCGACGGCCTTTGCGAGCAGTGTTTTTCCACAACCGGGCGGTCCAACGAGAAGGACGCCTTTCGGAGGGACAATACCTACCTTTTCGAAGAGTTCAGGTTTCAAAAGGGGCAGCTCAATGGCTTCTCGGACAGATTCAACTTGTTCGTCCAAGCCTGCTACATCTTCATATGATATGCTTGGCTTTTCGGTCATTTCAGCTCCGCTAACCATCGGATCCCAGGCTTCGTGGAGTATCTCGATGACTGAAAGACTGTCTTGATTAAGTGCCACACGAGTGCCAGGTTTCAATCTGTCAGGGTCCAATCGTTGATTGAGCGATACTTGGAATACGGTGCCGTTAGATGAACGGACAATGGCGCGCTCATGGTCAAGAACATCTTGGAGGTGGCCAATAATCAACGGTGGCATTTTGAGGAGGTTGACGTTTTCATCAAGCCGTTCAACCTTTTTCCTTAGGGTGCGAATTTCAGCCTCAAGCGTAGTTCGTTCATTGATAAGTTGTTGTGAATCGTCACGTAATTTAGCATAGGCTTCTTCCAACTCTTTGAGATCATCATCAGATGAATTCGGCATGCCAGCGTCGTTTCGTTCAACCTCAGTCCCCATAGCAATCACACCTACCAAACGCCAACCATCTATGAACTCATTGATTCATTGTGGTTGTGGGTGAACAATCAAAGGGTTCAAAGACAGTCCCCAGCCTTTGCCTCATATGGGTGAATGTGAATTATGTGGTGCGGTGAAAGTTGGAGTACGAAGTGTCCGTACGGGAAAAACCGAGGTCACCGCCTGCACCAAGTGTGTTGACCGGATGAATCTCATGCCTAAATCAGAAGCCCCTGGTTTGGTACAAGCACGCAGGAGTTCAAATCGGTCTGTTCAAAGGCCAAGAAAAAACGATATTATGACGCGTACTGAAAAGGACTTAGCAGATGATTTTTCCCAACGGATTGTAGCGGCACGGAAGGAACGAAATTGGTCCCAGCAGCAATTGGCAAAACGAATGGCTGAAACAGCGAACATCATCAAGGCTGCAGAAAGTGGAAAACGACCGACAGATTCAGTCATTCGGAAATTTGAGCGAACACTCTCAATCAAGTTGATGGTTGAACATACTCCCAACGAAACCAGGCAGGTCAGGTCAGGCCCGTCACGTGGAATGACCTTTGGCGATTACCTCAATGATTCGAGGTGATGTATTGAAACCAATTGCAGTCCACGCTATTTGGCTTGCACAAGACGACCCTAAGAAAAACACTGCAGTCCTTTCCAGTAAACGAGGGGACCTTAAACTTCACAAGAACTTGAGGACACTACCTCGAAAAGGCATCATTCTTGAACCCCTTTGTGGTAAAGTATTCGGTCCAGAAGATCATGGATTGTTGACCGTTCAATACGGCTCCCTCGTAGGATTAGACTGCAGTTGGGCACAAATTGAATCAAGTGTTGAAACAGTTATGAAGCGAACTCGCCTTCAACCGCGTATGTTGCCCCTTCTTTTAGCAGCAAATCCTGTTAATTGGGGCAAACCAGGCCGCCTCACAACGGCTGAAGCTCTTGCAGCTGCCCTCTACATGGCTGGCAGGGGCGATCAAGCGAGAGACATATTAGGTGCATTTCGATGGGGCACTCGTTTTTTTGAATTGAATCAAGAACCACTCGATGCTTATGCAACGGCCAAAACTAGCGAGGAATTGGTCAATCTTCAATTTGATTTTTTTGACATTGATCGCGACCTTGTCGGAGCTGATGATTGATGAGTGGACATCGAGCACTCCCCTCACACCGTTGGACTGCAGGGGAATGGAAGACTGAACATGAGGTTGTGGCAAATGAAAGCCTTGTGACGATCTATGTGAACGAACGTAAGATTACCTCGCTGTTAGCCTCGTCTGACAAGTTGGAATCATTGTACCGTGGTCATCTTGCGACAGAATACAATTGTGTGTTGAATGACGCTATCACCGAGTTTTCAATTCAAAGGACAAACGGGTCAATTGACCTTCACGGAACCATCCCTTCATTTGAACATACGTTGGTTCGTGAGGGTATTGTTACGTCATCGTGCGGTGCATGCGACCATGAGCAACTTCAGACTCTCATCGACAGCGTCCCTCGGGTGGATGAACCAGAAAAGGAACTCACGATGGAGTCGTTACTGGAGGCGCTTGCTGGAATGCGAAATCTACAACATGGCTTCCAAGTGACGGGAGGCATGCATGCTGCCGCTATCTCCTATTACCAGGCACTGAAACCTTCACTTGACCTCATCAGTGAAGACATCGGTAGGCATAATGCAGTTGACAAAGTCATTGGAGGTGCCCTCTCTGAAGGACATTTCCAACGACCTGCAATTCTCTTCCTCTCGGGGCGGTGTGGGTGGGATATCGTAGCAAAAGCAGCGAGATTGAATATTCCAATTATTGCATCGATCGGCGCAGCATCCGATTTGGCCATACAAACAGCGCGAATGGCAAACATGACGTTGGTTACCTTTGCTCGCGACCAAAAAGCAGTCGTATATGGGCGTCAAGAAGGTCGTTTCAAAGCAAAGGATTGAGAAGGTCAGTCTATCCCGTGGAATCAGGAAGATGTTGCTATGAGGGAACCACCAAGGGCAACAACGCCGCCAGATAAGGCCAGATTGGGCCTAAAAAAACCAAAAAAGAAGGCTGCAGGAATACCAGCAGTTCTTTCTTCTGCCTACCATGGTCTGAGAAAAATGGGCGCGACCAAAACGATCAAAACGCTGGTCACCGTCAATCAACAGGAAGGTTTTGATTGCCCAGGCTGTGCATGGCCCGACCCAGAGCACAGAACCACTTTTGAGTTCTGTGAAAATGGTGCCAAAGCAGTAGCCGATGAAGCGATGAAGGCTCATGTTGATTCCAACTTTTTCACACATCATAGTGTACAGGAACTGGCTGAATTAAGTGACTACGAACTCAATCGCAAAGGCCGCTTGGCCGAACCGATGTATTTGGCCAAAGGTGAATCTCACTACAAATCCATCACATGGGATGCGGCCTTTGAGAAGATTTCGCAGGCATTGAGGGCTCTCTCCTCACCTCATCGCGCCGTATTCTATACATCGGGCAGGACAAGTAATGAAGCAGCATTTCTCTATCAGGCTTTTGTCAGAGCATACGGGACCAATAATCTTCCAGACTGTTCAAACATGTGCCATGAGAGTAGTGGGAAGGGTTTGGGGCAAACCATCGGAATAGGGAAGGGCACGGTCACACTTGACGATTTTAACCATGCAAAAGTCATCATGGTTATTGGACAAAATCCTGGGACAAACCATCCACGTATGCTGACTGCCCTGCGTGATGCTAAGAAAATGGGTGCAAAGATTATCCATGTAAATCCTTTGCCCGAAGCAGGATTGACGAGATTTAAACACCCACAGGACTACATGAAGATGGACCTTACTTCGACACAACTCGCTGACCTTCACCTTCCCGTACGCATTGGAGGAGATGCGGCTCTCCTCAAAGGGCTCATTAAACTCCAACTCGAACATGACACCATTGACGAAGAGTTCGTCAACCAATATACCTCTGGTTTCGACTCAATGAAAAGGTCGGCCTTAGGCACAGGATGGGATGAGATTTTAGCAGATTCAGGGATTGACCGTGAATTGATTGAGCGCGCATCAGACATGCTATCGTCATCCGATGCTACCATCGCCTGTTGGGCCATGGGATTAACACAACATCGCAATGGTGTTGCAGTCATACAAGAAGTTGTCAATTTGCTTCTTCTTGGCGGTCATGTGGGGCGACTTGGCGCAGGTTTTTGTCCAGTACGTGGACACTCAAATGTCCAAGGTGACCGAACCGTTGGAATTTGGGAAGCACCCTCTCGGGCATTCATATCACGCATGGAAGAAGGATTGGGTTTCAACATCCCTCACGAGCATGGTTACGATGTTGTCCATTCAATTGAAGCAATGGCGAAGGGTGATGTTGATGTGTTCTTTTGCATGGGTGGAAATTTCTTATCCGCTACACCGGATACAGATTTCACCGCAAAAGCGATCGCTAACATTGGTCTGACGGTGCAAGTTTCTACGAAACTAAATCGTTCTCACTTAATTACCGGTAAAGAAGCACTGATACTCCCCTGCCTAGGTCGTACAGAATCCGATATCCAACATGGACATCGGCAATTCGTCACCGTCGAAAACTCAATGGGGATTGTCCACCGTTCACAAGGCACGCTCAAACCCGCCTCGACGATGTTACGCAGTGAGCCATGGATTGTGGCTTCATTAGCTGAAGCCACCTTGGGCGTAGAGCACTTACCTTGGATGGACATGGCATCTCAATATGACTCAATACGAGATCTCATGGAGGCTTCACTTGATGGTTTTACAGATTATAATGCGCGTGTCCGTAGCGATAATGGATTCGCCCTCCCCAATCCACCACGCGATCATCGAAGATTTAACACAGAAGACGGTCTTGCTCATTTCACGACCCACGAATTGCCTGATGTATCAGTTGAATCTGATCAATTTGTCCTCATGACCTTGCGGAGTCATGATCAATACAATACAACGATTTATGGCCTCCACGACCGTTACAGGGGCGTTCATGGACACCGCCGCGTCATTTTCATGAATGCGGATGATATGGTTGCGAGAGGATGGAAATCAAGAACCAAAGTTGACATCACAAGTCATTTCAATGGAGAAAAAAGGGTTTCATTGGAATGGTTGCTGGTTCCTTATGAAATCCCAAAGGGAAACTTAGCAGCATATTTCCCCGAAGCCAATAGCCTGGTTCCGCTACAATCTACCGCCGATATCTCCAATACACCTACCTCCAAATGGATTGTTTGTACCCTCAAAACCTCCTCTGTCATTGACGGAACGGAGGAAGAATGATGGAAGGGCGTTCCTATACTCAACTCGTTCGTGAGAACAAAGAGTTTCGACAACTTTGGATAGCGGCAGTTATCTCCATGATGGGTGAATGGTTCAACACCATTGCCTTATTTTTCCTCATTTTAGAATATACTGATAGTGAACTCCTCTTAGGCGTTCTTTTTACGGTTAGAATGGCTGGTTTTGCCCTTCTGCAACCTTTTATTGGCCTCATGGCAGATCGTTACAATCGAAAGTCCCTCATGATCGTATCAAACCTCTTGCAGATGTTCCTCGCCCTCTGTTTCCTCTTTGTCAATGATGCAAATGACATCGTATGGATGATTGGACTATCCGGAGTCATGATGATTCTTCACGGCGTATACATGACGGCAGAACGGGCTGCATTACCTAATTTAGTTACAAAGGAAGACCTTGCAACCGCCAATGCACTTGATGCCGCCTCTTGGTCAACTGCTCTTTGTATTGGAGCGATGTTGGGGGGAGTTGTCGTTTCCCTCTGGGGGACCGATGCTGCATTTATCATCGATTCATTCACATTCCTCATCGGGACACTCTTCCTCATTACACTCAAGATACCACAGAAAATAGACCCCTCAATGAAGGGCCCTTGGTTCTCAACTGCGTTGAGCAACATGAAACGTGGTTGGCGGAGAATTCGTGGAGAGCCGCGCCTTTTCCGAATTGTCTTTGCTAAAGCATCTTGGAACATCGCCGGTGGCGGATTAGCCGGAGTCTATCTCGTATTGATGGGGGCCGATGTACAAGGATTTGGTGCGGCATTTGGATTTGGCCTCTTTTTCTTTGCTCGAGGACTCGGAACAGGACTTGGACCAATCATAGCCCGGAATGTATTCACCAACGAGGCAAAATGGCCCGTTCTCATCGGCCAACTTATCGTCTTATCCGGTCTCTTTTACTGCCTCGTTGGTTTAACATTGGACATCTCACTCTGGTTGACTGTAATCCTGATCGTATTGGCGCACAGTGCCAGCGGTGCAAATTGGGTGCTTTCGACAATCATGGTTCAACGTTGGGTCGAGGACGAAGTACGAGGACGTGTCTTTTCTACGGACATGTTGATTCTTTCAGTCGCATTTTCATGTTCTACGAGTTTAGCAGGTCATCTCATGGAGAACACTGACCTCGGTATAGGCGGAGGCATCCTCTTGTTTTCGTCAGTGATGATGGTTTCAGGACTTGTATTTTCCTTGTGGGATGCTGGAGACCAGCCTTACCATCAACCACCGGCTTGAATGCACCTTTCATGCCCACACGCAGGGGGAGTGAAATAGCGCCGGTCCTCTGGGACAAAGGTGTCAAGTTGCAATGTTGAGGTTGCCCCCTCTTGAATGAATACAATGGATGATGTACTGGCCGGAAGATAATCTTCACCCGTTGATTGAAGACTTAATTGCAAATAATGACCTGCTTCAATCTCAGCATCGAGTGGGAAGAATTCCATTTTAGCATTGATGGTTTCTACCACGGGCACCCAAGTTTGAACCATATCTCCTCCTGCGTGGTATCTCAAATCCATAATTGCATGACCGATGTGAATACAATCTCCAGCACTGCTACATTCCTCGAGTAATGCATAGAGTTGTCCTCCAAGCGTGGCGGTTGTCACATCAACATGTAGCCTTGGTGTCCCTGCGATAAAGATGGACTCGTTGAGAGGTTCACTTTGCCACATAGGGCCAGTGGAGGCATCGGGTAATACGGTTGTACCCCCGCTTGTTGTGAGTTCGCTGCCCAATGCCATGCTGAGGACATTCACGTCTGCTGGCGGATAACGCTCTTCAAGTCTCCATGAACCTTGATTTGATTGTATTTCGATCCATTGGCCTGGCTGTTCACCGATTTCTCTGAGGTAGTAATCAAACCATTCCAATAAATCCTGCATCCAATCATAGCGCACCATCTCTGGAAATGCTTCGCCGCCCCGACCGCCTAAATCTGAACGGTCATCCAGTTGAACTGGACGGTCTGGATAATCGTGGTCCCATTGTCCGAACAACCCCTTAGCCTCTATTCCGGCATCAATGAGCATATTCATCGTTGGAACTGCCATATGTGGGTCAACATTCCAATCGTGCATTCCTTGTATCAGATATACGCTACCTTGGTAATTATCCAACACGCGGTCAAGGAAAAAGCGCTCTGACCAATACGAGCCCGCAGCTTCTCCTCCCCAAGCCCATGCTCCAACGCCCGTTGCGGGGCCAGCAATGTAGTCTGGACACACATTTTGATAATCCTCTTCATCACCATCAAAGCCATAGGATCCGTAAACGCCGTTGTGCATGATGGGTGCTCTCGCCTCGGATGAACCGTTCCGCCACATGAGTTCTTTGACACCGATGAGTCCGGAAATTGGTACGATTGTTTTGAGGTAGTCGTGTTCTGATCCGAACATCGCTGCTTGCCAGGGCGTGCTTCCATCGTATGATTTGCCAATCAATGCAACTGCTCCATTTGACCATGTTTGCTCACCAAGCCATCGCACGGCAGCATCGTTACCAAGTTGTTCTGCATTACCCATGAGGTCCATGCAGTGGTTGGAACGACCCGTCCCCGCCACTGAGATTTGTGCAAAGGCATACCCGTGAGGAAGAATTTGGTCAATAATCATCTGACCAAGCCATGAACCAGGAACTTCAATTGAGGGTGTTTCGACACTCACCTCTTGGAAATAGGGGCCAATTTCAGCTATAATGGGGACCGAAACGCCCTCTGGAACGTTCGGGCGCCAAACTGCTAAGGAAATGAGTCCATCAGGGGCAGCTCCACCTTCCGTAATTGGCAATTCGTATTCTACGAAATAATGTGTTGAATTCCATTCATTCTCTGTGGGCAAAATATCATATGGCCCACTTTCTAAAGCAATCCCGAAATCACCAGTGACATCATACGGCATGGTGTTACGTTCCCAAACTGGAACCCGCACACCTACATCGCTTTCATCCTCGCCGATATATTCGATGAAAGCATCACCAAAAACTGCAGAAATGAATAAAAAAACAAGAGCCAGCGCCACTGTTGTGCCCAAGACGATGTTGAATTCTCTCGTAGCCACTGATGTGGGACGGTCAACGAGGACGGCTTCCAATATCGGGTCCTCTTCCATCCCTATCATGTAACGCTGGGCACCCGCCTTTTTTGAGATTGTGCAGGAGCGATATGTTCATTCACGGGAACAAGGCTCAAGGACATCCTTCAGTCTGGATGATTCATGGTGGAGGCTATCGACACGTTCCGCCAGTTCATTGCGGAGGGCATCCCCTCGGTATTACCGTCTCAGAAACCGTTCAACGCCGAGGTGGACCATGCGCCTAACCGCCGTCAAGTCCTCAGTGGGGATGAAAAAGTCTTATCCTTACAAAATGCATTACGCTACTTTGAACCAAGGCACCATGATGTATTGATCCCAGAATTCCTTGATGAACTCAACACATACGGTCGAATCATTATGCGCAGATTCAAACCTGACGAGTACCCGATGAAAGCTCATGCAATTGATGACTATCCTGCAGTCAGTACACAAGCCGCTGCCATCATGATGATGATTCAAAATAATCTCGACCCCGAAGTTGCCCAATTTCCTGATGAACTCATTACATATGGTGGCAACGGATCAGTCTTCCAGAATTGGGCGCAATATCGTTTAGTGATGCAATATCTCTCCATGATGACTGAACACCAAACCTTGGTCATGTACTCGGGCCATCCACTTGGACTCTTTCCATCCTCTCCAGCCGCACCTCGAGTGGTTGTAACAAACGGGATGGTCATACCGAATTATTCCAAGCAGGATGATTATGAGCGAATGAACGCCCTCGGCGTTACTCAGTACGGTCAAATGACTGCTGGCTCCTACATGTACATTGGACCACAAGGAATTGTTCATGGGACCACCATTACCTTGCTCAACGCTGCGCGTATGCACCTTGGCATCAAAGACACGGCATCGCTCAACGGGGTGACCTTCGTCACGAGTGGTTTAGGCGGAATGTCCGGTGCCCAAGCAAAAGCAGCTACAATTGCAGGCGCAGCATGTATCATTGCAGAAACCAACCAACACGCAGCTCACAAGCGACACCAACAGGGATGGCTCACGACAGTGACTGATTCGATCGATGATGCTATTGACCAAATGGTTAAATCTGCAATCGAAAAGAAAGCTATCTCGATTGGTTTTGTCGGAAATATCGTAGAATTGTGGGAACGGTGCGTTGAACGAAACATTCGAGTCGACTTAGGAAGCGACCAAACGAGTTTGCACAATCCCTACCAGGGAGGATACTACCCCGCTGATTTCACATATGAACAAAGCACGAATATGATGGTCAACGAACCAGAACGCTTTGTCAGTGAAGTACAATCAACACTTCGCCGCCATGCTGATGCGATCAACGTCATGTCGGAGCGCGGGATGTATTTTTGGGATTACGGAAATGCATTTTTGCTCGAAGCATCGCGTGCAGGTGCAGATGTACTCAATGACAATGGAGACTTCCGTTATCCCTCATATGTCGAGGACATCATGGGCCCTCTTTGCTTTGACTACGGATTTGGCCCTTATCGTTGGGTTTGTGCGAGCGGAAAAGCCTCGGATTTACAAAAAACAGACCTAATCGCCGCACGGGTATTACGAACTATGGCCGATAATGCTCCAGATGAAATTCGGCAACAAATACTGGACAACATACGCTGGATTGAACAGGCAGGAGATAACGACCTCGTTGTTGGAAGTCAGGCAAGAATTTTGTATGCCGACGATATTGGCCGAAGGGAAATTGCGCTCGCCATGAATCAAGCAATTGCCTCTGGAGAATTGGAAGGCCCAGTCATACTCGGTCGCGACCACCATGATGTTTCGGGCACTGATAGTCCATACCGAGAAACTGCCAACATACGTGATGGTTCAATGTACACTGCGGATATGGCCGTACAGAATGTCATTGGTGATGCATTTAGAGGCGCCACTTGGGTCAGCGTTCACAACGGAGGTGGCGTTGGATGGGGCGAAGTGATTAACGGCGGTTTTGGATTATTATTGGACGGAACTCCGGATGCAGAGAGGAGGTTGCTCTCCATGCTACACTGGGATGTTAACAATGGAGTTGCAAGAAGAGCATGGGCCCGCAATGAAGGAGCCGTTTCAGCAATTCATCGTGCGATGGAACTTGAACCGTTATTGATGATCACAACACCACACCATGTGGCTGAGGATGTTCTTCAACACCTGCGGAAGGTGATGAAATGAGCGAACCTCATGTGATTTATCTTGATGGTGAAACGCTAACACCTGCTGAAATTATCATGATTGCACGTCAACGTGCAACAGTAGAGGTTTCTCAGGATGCTTGGCCCAAAATTCATGCAGCGCGTGCCGTTGTTGAACGCATTCTCGAAGATAATGAAACTGTTTACGGAATCAATACTGGATTTGGGGCACTCGTACACGAGCGTATTTCCCAAGATGATTTGGCTCAGTTGCAATTGAACCTGATTCGTTCCCACGCTACTGCAATCGGACCTACAATGAGTGTTGAGGCAGTTCGATGCATGATGGTCATCCGGCTCAATTCATTATGCAAAGGCCATTCAGGTATCCACCCTGACTGCATCAATCAACTGGTACTTTACCTCAATTTAGGAATCCACCCCTCAGTTCCGCGAATTGGCAGTTTAGGGGCAAGTGGTGACCTTGCTCCGCTCTCACACCTCGCATTAACTCTCATCGGAGAAGGTGAAATTTTGGTGGATGGAGGGGCTACTCCAACGACCATTGCATTGGACGAACATGACCTACTCCCAATCAGCCTCACCGCTAAAGATGGTCTTTCACTCATCAACGGTACGAGTCAGATGTGTGCCTTTGCCATTCTTGCTCACCAATCACTGGGCGAATTGCTCACATTAGCTGATGTGATTTTGGCAACCTCAATGGAAGCCCGCAAATGCAGCCTGACACCATCGAATCCTCAGGTCCACCTTGCGAGACCTCATCCAGGTCAACAAACGGTCGCTCACAGACTCAATACCTTACTCGCTGAATCACCAATCATGGAAAGTCATGCCGAGTGTGACCGTGTACAAGACCCCTATTCATTTCGATGTGCACCTCAAGTGCATGGTGCGATATGGGAATCTTACCGTCGTCTTGACGATATGCTTCGTATTGAAATCAATAGTGCAACTGACAACCCACTTATTTTCCCTAATCCGTCAGATCCTGGTGTGAATGAAGTTCTTTCACAGGGAAATTTCCATGGTGAAATAGTTGCTATGGTTTGCGACGGGATGACGCTTGGAATCTTTGAATTGGGTTCTATATCTGAACGAAGAATGGACCAAATGCTTGACCCTTCTCGTAGCGAAATGCCAGCATTTTTGGCGAAGAACTCGGGCTTGGAATCGGGGTTGATGATAGTGCAATATGTCGCAGGGGCCTCCTTATCTGAACTGCACGGCCGAACAGGCCCTAGAACCGCATTTTCCACATCAACATCTGCAGGACAAGAAGACCATGTCAGCATGGGTGCAACCTCTGCATGGAATCTATTAGAAGCAACACAACATTTGGCGGAAATTCTAGCCTGTGAGAGCCTTATTGCTTGTGAGGCCCTTGAGCACGAAGCCTTGGAACCCGCCGCGCATGTTCGGGGTTTCAAAAACTTGGTTCGTACGATCGCCCCCCCTCTTGATGAAGACCGCTCGACATCAAAAGAACTGATTGAGTTGAGCCATCACTTGCAACATGGCGGATGGCTTGCCCGGCTTGAGGCAGAATATGGGCGGTTATCTCGAGGCGAGGATTTCTTCTAAGCGGTGTTGGACATCTTGAACGGATGAAAGTTGCATGATTTGGAAGGTCATAATTTCCCGTTCTGTCACGCTTAATTTATCGTGGTTCGTTTCAACCACACGACATAAATCGACGGCAAGTCGTACCATGGATTCTACTCCCGCATAGATTGTGTGGGCCTTGTCCATATTATCCGTAGCCATGGCGGGCTCCAGTTCAGAAACGTCAATACCCATACGCTTCCACTGCAGCATTCGCTTTGAAAGGATTGTTTTGTTAAATCCTCGACGTGGTAACGAAACCAATTGAACGAGTTTTCTATCCTCTTGTGAATTTTCATTTGTTCCGCTTTGTACCTGATGATCCTCAACAGTGGTTTGTTCTTCTGACGAATTAACATCATGTAGGGTAGGTGGCTCAACTGAAGGGGCAATGGCGTGTAGTCTCGGCCAAAAAAGAGATGAAAATACGAGGGGGTCGACGACAAAAATGACAGCGTGATTTCCGTCTCGGCAGTGACGATCGAGGCGCTGAAGAAATTGAAGAACTGCTTCTTCACCATCATTGTTCACCATCCAATCTAAGCCTTCGACAATGGCATAACTAGGGGCATTGACGAGTTCGTGGCTGAGCACACGTTCAATATCCTCGCACCGTGGTGCAATCGCTGATGGAGAATCGTGTTCACTCAACCAGAAACATTGCGTCCCCGAAGGCGAGACATGGCGCAATAGCGCACGTAGTGGGAGTCGGCTGATACAAATTCGCTTAACATCAATGACTTCAGTGGCACTTTCAAACCACGAATAGGCAGCATCATGCGACACCTGTTCCAGTGTGAACAAACCTTGCAATTCAAGCACCCTCCTGTCAAAGCCAGGAGGAACTGTTCTAAGGAATTAATCCTTGAAAACGATAAAAATCCCATCAAGCATTATAATTGGAGACGCCCTCCAGTGAAACGGTGGAACGATGAGTGATGACAATAAAGATACTGTAGCCATGGCAGAATGTGGTTCGTGTCGAACCGTAATACCGTTGGATTCAACAGAATGCCCAGAATGCCAAACCAAGTTTTCGGGGGTTTCTGAAGAAGCACTCGGAGAATGTGGGGCGTGCAATAAATTAGTGCCACTTGATTCAACCCGTTGCCCTGAATGTGGTGTCGTATTTGTCGCTGATGACGTCGTCGATATACTTCGGAAGTGGGTCCACGATACGGGTATTCAAATTCGTAAATTATTTGAGAAATTTGATACGAATTCAGACGGTATGATCGATTCATCAGAGTTGAAAGCAGGATTGCTCAGCCTCAACCTCGCAGATTTACCCCCCAGCCAAGTAGATCGTTTGGTTCAAGAAATAGATGCAGATGATAACGGAGTCATTGACCTTGATGAATTTGAAACGATTCTTCACGGAGAACACATTGAGCATTCCAATGTAGATGGAAATCCCGGAGACGTCGAAGAAATAGAGGAAGAAGACCAGGTAGAATCGGATGATTCGGAAGATGTGGTCGAAGAGTCGTCCGAGGAATTTGAGGACGACCAGAGCGAATCTGAAGAAGAAGTTGAAACTGTGGAAGAAGAATCAGGAACCTCTGAAGAACACGAAGATGACGATACTGAAGCAGAGATGGACGACGAGGATTTCGATATTGAGGATGAACAAGCAGGTGAGGTTCAGAGCCCACTCCACGCACTTGTAGCAATCATGGATGAGCATGATATTTCTGTTCAACGCATGTTCAATGACCTTGACAAAGACGGAAATCGACACGTATCGATGGATGAATTACGAACCGCTCTTACGACCGACTATGAAGATGTATTTGACGGAGAGGATATCGAGGCACTCATTGAGCAATTCGACACTGACAATGATGGAATGATCGACATAACGGAATTCATTGGAGCCATAGAAGAAATGGATGAAATCGTTGAATCCATCATCGATAAACCATTCCCAAGTCCTATGCAAAAGCGTATGATGTCCAAGCGATGGAATGATATTGTGTGGCCAATTCTGCACACAGTATTTGGTATTGCCATTGCTGTTCTTCTTGTCAACGGCCTCGTAGGTCCTGTTGATGGAAGTGGAGGGGCCGTAATTTATGAGTCCAATGGAATTGTTCCAACTTTTGACATTTCTGAAGGCGACTCATATCCTTGTGATGTGAAATATCAGGAAGGTGGTTGTGACAATTCACTCACACCTCTTGCAGGCGATTCATCATCCATGCCAAAGGGATTCTATTGGGACGGTATTTTGTTTATTCTTTTGTCAATGGTTGGATTGATAACCTCGCTTTTCTTGCATTTGGTCAAAGCACCATCATGGCGTGCGCGTGCCAAGGCTATGAAGGAAGTCGAAGATGACAGGGCTGATGCAGCTGATGGGGAACCAGCAGAGGATGAAGAGGATGCTGATTCCGATGACAGTAACGATGTTGTCGACGAACCCGTAGATGAGGAAGATGAAGACTACGAAGATGAGGATTCTGAGGATTCAGAAGATGATGATGCTGAAGGCGGCGATGATGCGGACGATGAAATTGACATCGGGTCTCATGTAGGTCTTGTCTTTGATGATGAGGAAGTGTTTGGCACCATCTTAGAATTTGATGATGACGAAGGAACTGTCACCATTGAGGAAGATGGCAGTGGCGACCTCATTACTGGATATCAAGAAGATATGTTCGTTGAGTGAGAGCATGAATTCGGACCCTATCGAGGCATATTTTGGATTGACAACATGCCCCGTCTGCGGATGCTTGGACCGTAAAGGGACATACAGGTGTCATGAATGTGGTACATTTCATGCAGGCTCAATAATGGAAGAACGTGAGCCTCCAGCAGAGGTGATCGTTGAAGAAAAAGAACCACTGGACCCCAGCATATATTCTCTGGGACCGGGGGCTGTTTTACCTGAAGAATCATTTGAAGAGTCAGAAGATGTCAAATCCTGGGAGGGAGGGTCTACCGACTTTTCATTCGATGATGACGATGAACCACCCATCAAGGTATCGAAACCTGCGCAAATACAGGTTGATGTCCTCCACGATGAAGATTAACTAAAAGTTATTCAAAACTCAAATAATATTATCTTCCTTCATAAAAAAATCAAAGGATAATCAAGAGTGGGCTCGGAGAGAATCGAACTCTCGATCTTTGCCATGTCAAGGCAACGTCATAAACCCCTAGACCACGAGCCCTAGGTATCCTTGCCACCGAAGGATTGTATTAAACCAATTCGGTGCAGACCTGTACGAATCAACTGATGATTTTTGAGATCTTTCCGGTACATCCATCTTGGGAGCAAAAGCCAGCCATTCTCGTTCGTCCGTTTTTCATGACGATTTCTTTTCCGTCGCGAATGGGGCCGTAGGTTTTACACTTGAGGCAATAGCCTTCGATTGCAGACATGATACTCATCGTTCCCTGAAAGGTTGGTGATTTGAATACTTCCCTTTGAATATCCAAAAAATTGCCAGTTTTACTCAAAAAGTAGGGGGTCGGAGGGTGAAAGATTAATTTCTTTGGGAGATTCAGAATACAGAATACTTCTAAACGGCAGACTGCAAGGCAGATATGCTCAATATTCGTTCATCGCTTCTTACAATTTTCAGTTAAATGACGCATAACTCACATTATGCGACATCATGTGGGCGGGGGATGAGGTGGATCGCCCTCAATCCAGAATTTTAAACTCATTCTGTTCGATTTCAAAGATTCCGACAAGCGGTGGGCCCAAGAGGAGTGTCTCTATTCCGCCATCTTGAACATCAAGCGATTTCTTGATTTCGTTTGAAATCCTCTTCCACGCCTCAGGTGTAGTAAATGCGGACTGAACGAGCAACATGGTGTCATCTTCAGCTCCTTGTCCTATCCAAGCACCAAGACAGCCATCTTGACGTCGTTTATATTCCAGGCGCGCCTTGATCATTCGTCGTAATCGAGCCGAACTTCCTTTCTTTCCGGAACATACGATTGTTTCCATCCAAACCATGATTATCACCTATTTGATGTTTGATTCATATTTAATTTAGTTTATGCTCGTAGTATAGTTAATTGATAATCAGTGGGCGATGAAGGAGCCATTGAGCACGGTAGCTGAAAATGGAGAGTGGCTTGGTTTCAAACAAAAGGACTCCCAGTGCGGACTATCAAGAATATTCAAATTTGCGAGACCACCTTCTTTGATAATCCCGTGTTCGCCATTGGGGTGTGGTGTACTCTGAGCCGCTGTCACCGTCATTGCAGCTAATACTTCGAGAGGTTGTACTTTACAGCGTTGCACCATCAACGATGCGATAAAAGGAAGGCTGAGAGTTTGGCAGTTTGGATTGAAGTCTGTCGCCAATGTGTAGGGGATGTTATGAGTATGTATTTGATCCATATTTGGCCACGTATCGCCCATCGCGTAGGGAGTTCCCGGCAAAAAGCCAGTCAAAACACCTGCATCCTTCATGTTGAGCCGTTCGTCAAGCGGCGTATGATAGGCATGGTCGGCGGTTTGGACTTTTAGTTCCGCTGCAAGAGCCCCACCTCCTGAACTCTCAAATTCATCGATGTGCATACGCAATTCAAGGCCAGAGCTTCTCGAAGCACGAAGTATGTCTTCACTATTCTCAAGACTGAACCATCCTGGTTCACAGAACACGTCGGCTGAGCGAGCTATGCCTTGCTCCACAATAGCGGGTAATTGTTCACCCATGAGGGCGTCCATGTAATCTCCGTGATTCATACCATGCGGCACATCATGAGCTCCCATCCAGGTCGGGTCAAGTGACGGTAGATCTCCATCTGAACCAAGGCGAGAAATGACGTCTAACAGTTTCAACTCGGTTTCAGTGTCAAGCCCGTATCCACTTTTGACTTCCATGTGAGTTGTCCCAGACCTCAATGCTTCTCGGAGACGAATGTAACCCTCCTGATGGAGATGTTCAGTGGATGCTTGCCGTGTACTGTTGACGGTTGATTGTATGCCTCCACCCATTGCACCGATATCTCGGTATGATTTTCCTTCGAGCCTCCAACGAACTTCCTGTGACCGATCGCCCGACCATAAAAGATGGCTGTGTGCATCAATAAGCCCAGGTATGATGGCTCGCCCGTTGAGGTCGATGATGCGGTGGCCAGATTGGGTTCCATATTCTGATTCAAGTTCCGATGATTCTCCAATTTTAATTATTCTGTCCTTTTCTATAATAATTCCCTTTCCAATCGGAGATACAGTATTTTCATAATTTGGAGGTGAGAGGGCGTCCGCTGAAGAAAAATGAACCATGGGTCCGCAATTGAGTAAGAGGGTCCGCACAAACATCTCTTAACGAAGAGGGTTGAAGAACAATGGCTTTCTCGGAATACTATGGGAACATGGACTCTCGGCATTGAAACAACGGCCCACACGCTCTCGTTCGGACTTGTGGACTCCGAGGGGATGCCATATCCTGCCGCATCGGACACGCTACGTCCAGATCAAGGTGGCATCCACCCTCGAGAAGCCGCAGATCACCACAAAGATGTGGCATCATCATTGTTCAAAAAAGTGATGGAAATGCATTCAATTACACCATCGAATATTGGTGCAGTAGCCTATTCTCAAGGTCCTGGACTCGGCCCGTGTCTCCGTGTAGGTGCAGCAATTGCGCGTGGCTTGGCAACAAAGATGGATGTGCCACTTATCGGCGTCAATCATTGCGTTGCGCACATTGAAATCGGACGCCAACAATGTGGTTGTGATGACCCCGTTCTCCTTTATGTGTCGGGGGGAAATACGCAAGTTATTGCTCGCCTCAACGGAAGGTATCGCGTGTTGGGTGAAACACTGGACATTGGCATCGGAAATATGCTTGATAAATTTGCACGCAACCAAGGAATCCCTTTTCCAGGCGGCCCTAAGATAGAACAATTGGCAGCAGAATATCTTGAACAAAACCCCTCGCCGACGATGGAAGGGCTGCAACTGCCCTATGCCGTTCGAGGGATGGACCTCGCGTTTTCAGGCTTACTGACGGCTGCACAACGATTAATCGATAACGGCGCCCCTCTCAACGCAGTATGTTGGTCACTTCAAGAGCATGCATTTGCTTCCTGTGTTGAAGTTGCAGAACGTGCAATGGCTCACACAGGCAAATCAGAACTTCTCCTCGGAGGAGGCGTGGCATGTAATAATCGCATGAGAGAGATGTGCAGCCTCATGGCCTCTGACCGGGAAGGCACTTCCCATGCACCACCTCGTATGTATTGTATCGACAATGGTACCATGATTGGCCTGCTCGGATGGTTGGAGTTGCAAAAGAGAACCACGCCACTAGAAGAGAGCGCTATTGACCAATACCTGCGAACCGACCAAACACCTATTGTTTGGTCTTGAGGCGAATCAATCCCATACGGTTTTAATGGGTGGGCTGACACACTCCGATGGGGGAATAGCCAATCGAACGACGTCGCGGCCGTAAAGAAGAGTTCAATCCCTTCGCCAAAGATGCATCGCAACAGGCACGACGTCGTCGTGATGAGCGCGAGCGTCAAAACGCCCGACGACCAACTCCAGTCCCCGAAGTTGTGGAAGAAAAGCCCAACATCAAAGCTGACCTTGAACGAAAGCAGCGGGAAGCAAAAGAAAAACTCATCCAAAAAGGTGATGTGGTGGCCCCAGAGATCCAACCAGCAGCCCTCCCTAAACAACCTGTCCGCGTTGATAAAAGTGCAAAACCAGTCAATCAAAGTCGGGAAGATCGTTTAGCTGAATTACGCAGAAAATCCGAAGCCCTCAAGAAAGCAGCACCGTCCGCACAATCGGCCGAACTTACCCCCGTGGAGGCTGTCGAACAAGCCGTAGAATCTCTCGAAATTGAAGATTCAGAACATGAGGCGTTGATGGAAAGCACACTCTCTCCCATAGTACCTGACGATGCCCCCATTAAGGTGAAGAATATTTTCAAACAAATTGAAACAAAGGTTGTCAAGCCCGACAACCGACGCCGAGGAAGACGACGGTTTGACAAGAAAGGAGGGGGCCGTCAGAAGCAAGAAAAGCGGCTCAACCGTCAAAAATACCTTGAATACAAATATGCGGCAAGGGATATTCTTGATAATCCAGAAGTTCCAGAGGAGCATCGATCAAACGTTTTGGGTCAAATATGGGCCAAAGGCGAACGTGTCAGTATTGAAGAATCACTGACATTCATAGAACAAAAAGAAGCAGAACTCGTGCTACCTTCTACGGTAGCCGATTCGCTTCGAGACCTCGTCAAAAGAATGACAACAAGGAGATGAATATAATGACGGATATTACCATAGAAGAAAACACAGTTGCAAGCGTCCACTATACAGGTACATTGCCTGATTCCGGGGAAGTTTTTGATTCAAGTGAAGGCCGAGACCCGCTGACGTTCCTTGTCGGTCACAAACAGATGATTCCTGGTTTTGAAGAAGAAATGATGGGTGCTAAAGTAGGAGAACGTCGCGAGTTTACATTGACCTCCGACCGCGCTTACGGTGGCCGTGATGATGATGCGGTTTTGCAAATTCCCCGCGATAATTTTGCTCAGCTCGAAGGAGAGACGCCATTGGAAGTTGGTATGCAACTCGTTGCACAGATGCCTCATGGGCCCTCGCCCTTCACTGTCACTGAATTGACAGATGATACTGTCACTGCAGATTTCAACCACGCACTTGCAGGCCAATCACTCACATTCTCGGTTGAAGTAGTTGAGCTCCGAGCTGCATCAGAAGAAGAACTCGCCCACGGTCATGCACATGGTCCAGGCGGCCACCACCACTGAGACGAAAGCGAGTCTTGATGAAGTGCCTTTGCTTGTGAGTAAGCATGGGCGACCTACGAAAGGATACTTGGGAATCCTTGAGTGGCTTGACGCTTCCATTAACCGGCCGTATTCCATCAGAACCTACCTCCATTTCTGACGCAGGTTCACCACCCTACACCAGAGGAATACACGAAACGATGTATCGTTCGCGATTGTGGACCATGCGCCAGTATGCTGGGTTTTCAAGTGCAAAGGAAACCAATGAACGATTCAAACTCCTCCTAGAGCGGGGTCAAATGGGCCTCTCAGTGGCTTTTGACTTACCAACTCAACTCGGGATGGATGCGGATGATGAACTCTCTTTTGGTGAGGTCGGGAAAGTAGGCGTATCTATTTCATCGGTTGAAGATATGAAAGAACTTTACGATGGGATTCCACTAGATCGAGTCAGTAGTTCTATGACAATCAATTCACCTGCTATGATCGTGTTAGCAATGTACATCGTAGCTGCAGAAGAACAGGGCGTCAGCATGGATCAACTTAGAGGTACCATTCAAAATGATATACTCAAAGAGTACATTGCTCGAGGAACCTATGTTTTTCCACCCAAGCCGAGCATGCGATTGATTACTGATATTTTCGAATATTGTTCACAACATGTCCCTCGATGGAATACAATTTCAATCTCAGGCTACCATATCAGGGAAGCAGGTTCGACTGCCGTTCAGGAATTAGCATTCACGCTGTCAAATGCTATTGCCTACGTAGATGCTGCAATTGAATCTGGTTTGGAAGTCGATGATTTTGCACCTCGCCTATCCTTCTTCTTCAATTGTCACAATGATTTCTTTGAGGAGATTGCAAAGTTCCGAGCCGCCCGAACCCTATGGTATGATTTGGTTCAGAAACGATACAAACCAACGAATCCAAAATCATCCATGTTGAGATTTCACACACAAGTTGCTGGTGTCAGCCTAACTGCCCAACAACCCCTCAACAATATCTCTAGAGTAACCATACAAGCACTCGCTGCCGTGATTGGCGGAACCCAAAGCCTCCACACAAACTCATATGACGAGGCTTTAGGTTTGCCCACAGAGGCATCGGCAACGGTAGCATTGCGGACCCAACAAATCATTGCTGAGGAATCAGGCGCTGCAGATGTGGTTGACCCGATTGGCGGGTCATATTATGTTGAAGAATTGACGAAAGAAATATACAGCCGAGCGCTGCATGAGATTGAAGCTATTGAACGCAAAGGTGGTGCCATGGCTGCGATAGAACAAGGGTGGCAACAACAAGAAATTCATCAATCGGCCTATCGTTATATGAATGAAATTGAGCAAAAACAACGTAACATAGTAGGCGTAAATCACGGTGTTATGGACGAATTACAAGAAATCCCAGTGATGCAGATCAATCCCAAAATAGGAGATGAACAAGCAGCCAAGTTGAAAACACTCCGGGCAAATCGTAATCAAGAACTCGCTGAATCATGCCTACAGAAGATTCGAAATGGTATTGTTGACGATGATAACCTCTTCCCTCATGTCATTGAAGCTGTGCGCGCTCGGTGTACACTGGGCGAGATTATGAACGTCATGAAAGATGATTTTGGAACCTACATGGCTCCGAGTGGATTTTAGGTGATTCGAATGGATTTTGGCCCGATTTACATTGACCACATTGGTATCGCTACGACAAATCTTGACGAAGGGAGTCGGTTTTGGTCACTTCTTGGTCTGTCGCAAGGTGCTGTAGATGAACGAGTCGAAGATCAGGGAGTAATAACTCGGTTCTTCGCAACAGACAAAGTAGGGGGGGACGCTCATCCACCCAACATCGAGTTGCTTGAACCAACCGGCGCAGATACGCCGATTGGTAAATTTCTAGAAAAGAGGGGGGCTGGAATTCAACAACTCTGTTTGAGTGTTTCCAATCTGACGTTATTGCTGGATTATCTTAAGGAAAACAACATCCAATTGATCGATGAAGAACCCCGTAAAGGAGCTGGTGGCCATTGGATAGCCTTCGTCCACCCTCGTTCAACCGGTGGCGTCTTGGTTGAATTAACACAACGTGAATCAACTTCGTAGAACAGAATGCCTATAATCGGCCTCGGTGAGTTGCTACCTGATGAGGACCTGCGTTGACCAACTTCTTGCGCTACCACACATAGATGCACCCAGGCTCAAAGGCGAAGTCAGTTATCTGGCGGGTCGCTTAGAACAACTCCGATTGCAACGTTCAATCACCAACGAGGCATATTTGGACGCTGGTGCAATTCAGGGAGCTATTGAAATGGTGGCTAACATGATCGATATGGGTGTTGGTCAGACAGAGATTCAAGAACATCTTAGGTCAACATTACAGCGTGCCCAACGTATTGAAAACAAGCATCCTGGGCTCAATTGGGCCGTTGAATCTGGACGAGCGAGTTGAAATTGATATGGAGCAATCCTTGCTCAGCGTCCGTGATGTGACGAAGTCGTTCGGTGAAATAGAAGCCTTGTCCCATGTATCACTTGACATTTTTGAAGGCGAGATTATTGGCCTTGTAGGTTCCAATGGCGCAGGAAAGACAACGCTTCTCAGGCTACTTTCAGGAGTCTACCGGCCATCATCGGGGTCCATAACGCTCGGTAATGGTTCACCTGTATCAGAAAGCCGTCAATATCTTGGAGTTGTACCTGAGAGTACTGGATTGTATTCGCGCCTAACTGCATGGGAAAATATTCGTTACCATAGCAGATTGTACGGGGTGAGCGATGATGAAGCATGGAAACGTACCTCATTCTTTGCAAATCACCTTGGAATGTCAGATTCATTGGGCCGCCATACCAAGGGCTTTTCGCGAGGAATGCGTCAAAAGACCGCTCTCTTGCGAGCACTTGCTCATGCGCCAAGAGTTCTTTTGCTTGATGAGCCTACAGCTGGACTCGATGTGACAAGCGCAAGAACGGTTCGACAACTGGTTGAAGACCTCGGCAAACAAGGCGGGACCGTTGTCTATTCAACCCATCAACTTGCTGAGGCCGAACAAGTCTGCAATAGGATTGTCATCATACACAACGGTGAAGTCCGAGCAGACGGAACCCCTCAAGAATTGATGGAACGGACCGACACGCAACGACTTGAGGATGCATATGTCAATTTGACACATGACCAAGCTCGTATACGAACGGAAGACGCTAAACCCATGTCAAAATGGGCGAAGTGGTGGAGAGGGTTATTTACGCCAAAAATACCATTAGGGGTGATTGAGGATGAGTAATTCAGCCCTCCGAATTGGAACCATCGCCAAGAAAGAATTGGTCGAATTCGTCCGGGATTGGCGAACCATTGTCGCCATTCTCATTATTCCGTTGTTAATGTTCCCACTCCTGTTCATTTTGTTCCCTCTTCTCCTCGCATCTGAAGCCGCTGAGATGGAGAATGTCATGGTGGAAGTGATCGTTCAGTCCAATGATTTACCCGCAGAATTGGGTTTATCATTCAACGCATCCAACATGAATGTCACGTATGAATCACTTTCAGACCACGAATATCTCTCTACGCCTGGGGAGGATCAACAGCGATTGAGAAATTCAACAATTGATGCGATTGTACGACTCAGAGGGAATGGAACCGTGCTTGAATATTCAATCCTCTACATGTCAACATCTGAACAAAGTCAGGAAGCGAGAAGCCGTACATATGAAGTTCTATCACAATGGGAACTAAACGAAACGGAACGACGAATCGTTGCGGCAGGCCTTGATCCGAACGAAACACTGGACCCACTCCAATGGAACGGGGATTTTGCTGAAAGTGATGTTGCAACACAAGGGGAACAAGCAGGAATGGCTCTCTCCCTGTTCATACCGTTGGTACTTGCAGTATGGACGTTCTCATCTGCCATTCAACCTTCCATAGATATGACTGCGGGAGAACGTGAACGCGGCACACTTGAAGCCTTGTTGGGTTTACCGTGCAGCCGTATGGAATTACTGTTTGGAAAGTGGCTTGCTGTTGCGACCATCACTGGCGTAGGCGTCCTCCTGCAAGTTGCAGGGCTCTTGTTTGCGATTGGTTATTTAGCATCGTCAGACCTCATATCCGCACCGACGGTTTCACTCGCTGCATTGATGCTCCTCATCGTCGCAGTTCTCCTGTTTGCAATTATGGTCGTTGCTTTTGAACTCGCGCTCGCTATGCGCTCACATAGTGTGAAAGAAGCTGGTTCAATTCTCGGGCCTGCATTGCTCTTGATTCTCTTTCCGGCTCTGTTCACACAGGTCATCAATCTTGATGGAATCGAATCCTTCTGGTTTGCCATACCCGTCGTGAATGTATTGCTTGCATTGAGGGAATTACTCATGAATCGAATCGTTGGCACCCATATCGTAATTTGGTTGGTCAGTTCAACCCTATATGCCTTGGGTGCTGCTTTCTATGCTGCTCGCCAGTTCAAACGCGAAGATATTGTCACAAGCCTGTCTTAAGCACCAAAGGCAAGCAAACTTTCTCGTACAACTTTGAGGATTAGGTCAATTTCTTCACTTGTTATGTTAAAATGTGGAGTAAATCTAAGTGCATTTTTACCGCCATGGATTACGCCCAAACCACGTTTCCTGCACCATGGTTCAACAGCGTGCTGACCAACAACGGGGAAGCGGGAAGGTTCGAGTTCTGCACTGCAGAGAAGCCCCGTCCCTTGCACTTTGGTTATGACATCTGGAAATTCTGCCTGTAAGGTCTTGAGTTTGGCTACAAATTCATCACCGCGGTCTCGGATATTTTGTCTTAAATCAGGCGTAATCCGGTCGAGAACAGCCACAGCGGTTTCAAGGGCTCGGGGATTGGTTGTCATCGTGTTGCCATAGATTCCAGTTACGTAGAGCGAAGATGCGCGTTCGTTCATGCCGAGGACAGAAAGTGGATATTGGCCTGCATTCATTGCTTTCGACCAGGTTTCGAGATCTGGTGCTTCACAATCGGAAAACCCATCATAATCAATGACGGACAAGGTGCCTTGTCCCCGAATTCCTGCTTGAATTGAATCTACGAGGAGGAGGCTGCCGTGCTCGAGCGTCCGTTGGCGGGCTGCATCGTAGAATTCTCGCGTGACGCACTGACCTGGGTTCCCCTCACCCTGTACCGGTTCAATGGCGAGTAATTCAATGAAGACACCGTGACGTTCTGCGTGATCGTAAGCAGCATGCATCGCCTTGACGTCATTAGCAGGAATCAATATGAGGTTATCTCGATTCTGGAAACTGGCCAGGTGAGCATCATATTTCCCTTTACAAGAATGTGACATTTGAGCGGGGCGGTCTGTACGACCGTGAAATCCTTGCTCAATAGCCATAATTTTGATTGTATGACCCTCATAGCGACCGCCTGGTTGCGTCATCAACTTTGCATTAACATCAGCGATTCTCAAACTAACTGTGACGGATTCTGAACCACTGTTCATGCAAATGAATTTGTCAAATGGGCAATGCCCGTGGGTATGGCCGAGCTCTCTGCGAAGCCGTTCCTCCAAGCGCTTTTGAGAAAATGATGCCGTCATGACATTCGCCATGACCCAATTATCCGACATTGAATCAATGATTTCTTGCGGCCCATGACCCGCCCCGAGCATGCCGTATCCACCGTTGTCATGTACAACTGCTCCGTGAGATGTAATGACCCAAGGACCTCGTGCTGCGATGGCTACATACGGATTCACGGTATCTGGGTTGTAGAAGTTGACAAAACCAGCCTGAAGGTCATGAATGAGTTGATCTTCGGATTGACCGAGATATCGGTCACCGAATTCCCCACTCAACTCGAGGTAACGCTCGTATCCGTTGGCAATGGCCATTCCGAGTTTAGGATCGTGTTCTAAAAAGAAGAGAATTTCTTCCTTGGATAATCCAGGAGTCGTTATACCGCCCATTTGAGACCGGATTTCATCCAATGAAGTCAAGGCATCACTTGCGAGCGTGCTTTGCATAACCATATGTCCTTGAAGGACTCCTTTGAACATTGGCCTCAAAAGCGTTACAGTCGCACTGTTCTTTCTGAACAATAATAGCATGGTAATACTATGGTAATACTTATACGCAGTTGATAGGAGGAGTCAACGTGCCTAAGATTTCATTGGACATGCCAGCAGAACTGGTCGAAGACCTTCGAAACCATGTGGGAGACGAGAAAAAATTTGTGAGTTTGGCAGACGCTGTGCGAACAGCTTGTCGCAAATTGCTCGACCAACTTGATGAAATTGATGCAAGGCACGGACGATGAGGGTTCATCATGGCAACAAAGGACGAAGCAATGAAGGCTGTCAAAATCCTTCTTGAATACATAGAAGGGGAAAAGTATGTTGAGCGCGAAGGGCTTATGCGGACACCGGAACGTGTTGTTGAATCGTGGGATGAAATCTTCGCTGGATACAAGATGGATTCAACAGAGATCTTGGAGGCAACCTTCAACGCTGAAGGATATGATGGAATTGTATTACTCAGGAATATTGAGTTCACTTCAATGTGTGAGCATCACCTCCAACCTTTTCGCGGACGAGCTCATATCGCCTACATTCCAATTGAACGTATTGCAGGCATCAGTAAACTCGCCCGTATCCTTGAACTGCATGCGCGACGCTTACAAAATCAAGAGCGTATAACGAAACATATTGCAGATGACCTTGAACGTGAGCTTCACCCATTGGGTACTGCAGTTATCATTGAAGCCTCGCATGGCTGTATGCAATGTCGTGGCGTAGCAAAACAACAAGCCATCATGACGACCTCTGCTATGAGAGGGGTGTTTTTCGAACGTCAAGAGGCACGTGCAGAACTTATGCAACTCATCCAACAGCCAAAACTTTGAGGGATTGCATGGATCCAGTTAATTGTCAGCGTTCAGGAAATGAGGTAGGCGACCAAGCTGAAGACCTTGCTTTTGAATACAACATTGTTGAAATTTTTCACTCTGTTCAGGGCGAAGGCTACAGATCTGGAATTCCCCATGTATTCATTCGATTCGGAGTATGCAACCTTAGGTGCGAGTGGTGTGATACAAATTTTGACGAATACGAAGTCCTTCCGGCAATCGAAGTCTTGGCGGAGGTTCTCAAGTACAACACGAAAAATGTGATTTTCACAGGTGGTGAACCCATGCTTAATGATTTGTGGCCACTTGCACGCCTCCTCAAACGAAGAGGATACCATCTTTCAGTTGAGACCAACGGCACCATTGCCGTTCCTGAAGGATTGATCGATTGGATTTGTGTATCTCCCAAAGACCAGATGTATCCCGGCGTTTCTATTCGACAACAAACTGGTGACGAATTGAAATGCGTTTATGTCGGCCAACCCCTGAAAATGTACGATGAATTACGCCAGGGTTTCGATCATTGGTTCCTGCAACCATGCTATGATGAAAACCAAAGCGTTGAACAAAATGGAACACTGTTCGCCTTGACCGAACAGGTTGTTAAGAACAATCCAGAGTGGAGATTGTCATTACAGACTCATAAGTGGATGGGTATATTGTAGGGGGGAAAACGATGTATGCAGTGATGGCTCTCAGTGGGGGAATGGATTCAACATCTTTGTTGTTGAACTTGCTCTCACGGAACATGACTGTCACATGTCTTAGTTTTGATTACGGTCAAAAGCACAAGATTGAACTTGAACGTGCTACTTCTCTGATCGAATATCTTCGTAGCCATGCCATCAACGTCCAACACCATACCATTGACCTCACATCAGCAACCGCACTTTTTACTAGTGATTTACTCAAAAGCGGTGACGAAGTACCCAAAGGCCATTATGAAGAAGAAAGCATGAAGGCAACGGTCGTGCCAAATCGCAATGCAGTTTTTGCGTCCTTGCTTTACGGTACTGCATTGTCATTGTCAACGGACCATGGTGAGGATGCCGTAGTCGCTTTGGGAGTACATAGCGGCGACCATGCAATCTATCCAGACTGTAGGCCTGAATTCTATCGCGCAATTGAACACGCCTTTGCAATTGGAAATTGGGGGAGTGAACGCATTTCATTTGAACTACCTTATCTCCAAGAAGATAAAGTAGGTATCTTGAACGATGCGATACAATCTATTGAAAAATTGGGCCTTAATTTTGATGAGGTTTTTCGGCGAACGATAACATCTTACGAACCCGATTCATCGGGTCGGAGCAATGGTAAAACNGGGTCAGATGTGGAACGCATTTTGGCCTTTCATGAGATTGGACGGATTGATCCCATCGAATATGTGAGCCCTTGGAATGAAGTACTGGAACATGCATTATCGGTAGAACAACAACACAGAGATGAGGAATACCGTGAACGTTTGACGCCCCTACAATATCATGTCACGCGTCAACAAGGTACAGAGCATGCCTTTACTGGTGAATACTGGAATGAACAACGTGGAGGGGATTATGTATGCATATGTTGTCAGACACTCCTGTTCAAATCGACAATGAAATTTGATTCAGGGTGTGGGTGGCCTTCTTTCCATAGCGAACATGAGGAGGCCAACATCAAACGATTGGAGGATCGAACACACGGGATGCTACGTGTTGAGGTGCGATGTGAACGTTGCGACGCTCATTTAGGTCATGTATTCAATGATGGCCCGAAACAGTTTGGTGGGGAACGGTATTGTATCAATTCAGCATCGATGATTTTTAGTGAATGGAGTGATGAGAATTGACGACAATTATCAGGCGATACGTAGAGACTGATACCGGTCATCGAGTCCCGAATCACAAATCAAAGTGCAAACACCTGCACGGACATCGATATCGATTTGAAGCAGAAATTGAGGGAGATATCGTTACACAATCCGGCGTTTCTGAAGAGGGGATGTTGATGGATTTCTCTGATATTAGCCATGTCCTTACGGTCTATGTTCACGATGTCATTGACCACGCATTTGTCCTCTATGAAGGCGACCACGAGGCTAGGCGGGCTTGCGAAGCAATGGGAGACGGGCACAGGACCGTCATCGTCCCATTCATTCCTACTGCAGAAAATCTGGCTAAGTGGGCGTTTGAACAGGTTCAACCACACATACAAACTGCCTATGGCAACCGCTTACAACTCGTGGCAATGCATTGCCGAGAGACGCCTAAGTCAATGGCAAGTTGGCGACCTTAATCAGTTCAATTTTCTCCGGTGGTGTTTCTTCCATTCTGGATTCTTAGAACTGAATTGCATCGCAGTTGTTCCTTCAACCAAGCCACCAATCAATCGCGTGGCTTCATCATCGGTTGGCATGCTTCTTGAGAGGGTGCGCTTCATGGTTTGTTCAAAAGAAAATTTACGTTCATCAGACCATGTCAAAGACTCAGCATATTGTTGAATCGCTTTCAAGAGTGTTTGTCGTAATTCAGGAGTCATGAGGCGATCAATAGAGACTATTTCTGGTAAGCCAGGGTCACTACCCAACGATGTATGGATACGATGCCTCTGAACTTCGTAGAGGATAGCATTAACAGCGTGGCTAAGGTTGGCAATAGGATAACCTTCCCAAGTAGGCAATGTCACCAAAAAGTCACACCGTGCCAAATCCTCTGTAGAGAGTCCCTTGCCTTCTTCACCAAAAATAATGGCTGCTTTTTGATTGGTATTTTCAAGCCGTTCCACCATTTCCCAAGGATAAACGAAATGACGGAATAATGTCTTATCGCCAACCTCGCGCTTCCCTGAAGTTCCCAACACAACGGAGCAATCTTCCGTTGCGTCAGCAATGCTGGAATGGATGGATGCGTTGTCGAGAACTGAGGATGCATGCTTGGCTCGAGCACGGGTGTCTCCATCGTCAAGTGCACAGTTCGGATGAACCAAGCGTAATTCAGAAAACCCATAATTCAGCATACTTCGGCATATTGCCCCCAAATTACCGGGGTGACTCACTCCTACAAGAACGACTGTTATCTCAAATGACCCCTTTGGGAGAGGTATGGATTGACGCTCACCCATTGGATTCACCATCGTTTAATTGATTCAAAAATTCAGCAATCCAACGTGGATCACAAACTTGGTAGATGAAAAAAAGGAAACCACCATCCACTCTATCGTCCATGACAATGGAACGCTTACGTAAATTGTGTTGCTGACGAAGGTATCGAATAAGTGCTTCTAAGACCTCTTGGTCGTCGCTATGGACACTTACCGGCATGCGGTCCCAATTGACCCGAACCGGCAATCACTCACCTTCAATCGGTTCGGCGTTGGCGGTAACGTGTGACGTACCCTGCAATCCAGTTGCGGAGTTTCTTGGAGTTCACGTCAGTGAGTTCACTGACCATCAACTTGTTGTGGTCAAAGTCTTCTGTGAATTTTTCACCATGTTCTTCGCAAAGGCGAATGGCACGGATTTTGATAAAACTTGGTCGAATATTTCCCATTTTGCTCACTCCTTCATCAATTTGACTTCAATAGGGATGTCAGGTTCGTCGTGGCGTGTTACCAACAATCGGACCTTACGTGGCGGATTTTCAATACCTCGCTTCCATATATGTTCGTTGACTTCTTGGTCAATGTAGACTTCTTCATCTTCGCGTACTTTGAGGTGACGAATCACTTGTTCACGGATGATTTGCATGGCCCTTGGCGCACGCTTGTAGCGAGTGATGTTCCATGCGTTACGCAGTGGGACAATGAGTTCTGATTCATTTGGTCGTGCCATATTTCATCACCTCATCGTTGGAGTTTACTGCGTCTCCACTGGTGTCGCTTGGGGTGAGACACCGTATTTCGGTCGGTCTTGAGCATGACCCAAACTGGGACACGCCTGTTCTGCTTTCCAACCTTCATGAGGCGGATTTTCTTTGCTGCTGGTTTATTCTTTGACATTTCGAGCACCTTCTCAGATTCTCCTGATGGACGCATTGCTGCGGCTCTTGGATTGGGAAACAAGCCATTGCTTGAGTGAAGCATCGCTCATGGGTGTTGTCAGTTGACCGTTTTGATGCATGAGAGCAAGAGACTCTTTGAGTGCGAGTGCACGCTTGGGCTCTACCATTGCGATGCGGGTAATCCGAGCACGCGCATCCGTTGAAAGTGCTTGGCGGAGGATTGCGTCGATTTGAGCTATCGTTTGCGCTTCTTCATGGGCGACTTCCTCGGCCTGCAATTGTTGCATGGCCTGTTCTTGCAGTTGATCTTGCATTTGTTGGAGGCGTTGAGCACGGATGGCAGCCAATTCATCATCTTGGTTTGCTGCCATTGCGGTCACCTCCTCAACTCCCTATTCAGTACTTGGAAAGGCCAGGATATTGTGCCTCAGTAATCTCACGAACGGAATGCGCAGTATTGTCGACAAGTTTCTGTCCAGCTGCAGTAATGCGTCGTCCAGCATAGAGTTGAACTGGACCGTCTTCCCCTTCAACGACTTTGGTTGGAACCTTCTCAACCAATCCCGCTTCCTCAAGTTGTTGAAGAGCAGTGCGAATGATGTGGCGTGATGCGACCCCAGGTGTGTTCGGGCCGACGCCGTTATCCTTCTTTCCGCCAAAGGACTGTGCCAAGTTGGTGACTCCAAGAGGGCCATTGCGAGCGATTTTGCGGAGGATAGCCGCCGTACGTTGGAACCACCAATCTTCCTGAGCAGGAGGGCGTTCTCGGTCCACTGCAGTCTTGACATATTGTGCCCAATCAGGCATTGAAACAGCGTCTTGTTCAGCCATAGCAAGTGCTAGGGCGGGGTTGAAAATCTCAGCAGGTATGTCATAGACGGTCGTCATAGCGAAGCACCAAGCAACATTGCGACCGTCCGCCCCTATATGAAAAGAACGGGTCAACCAATCCAATAAATTGGCTCATGGAGTCCGTTTCAAGGTTCAATATACAAGCCTTGATGAATACCCGCCTGCTGGAAAGGGTAATGAAGAAGGCTTTGGCACAGAATCCCAATCTGCTTCGAACCCTCATTGGGTTGTCAGTTACGCTCATTTTCATGCTCTCATATGCCGTTTATGGCGCTACTGTTTCTCCTTCTGTTTACATCTATCAAACAGAAGCCTCCGTCGATGAGTATGATGCATCACAGGCTGATGAAGATATCGAACGGAGTTACGACCAAGACACGAACACGACGACGTGGGCTTGGCAAGTCTTCGCTGATGGCGCAAACCTGACATGGGTAAATGTTACCGCTTCTGATTTATCTGACGGGGCTATCCTCAGGGTGACCAGTATCGCCATGCTTTACAGCCATGAGTTACTGGGAACGACCTATGATTTGGAAAATCCTCTCGAGGAAGGTTTCTCTTGCGCAGAATTGTGTTTCCACAACACTTCACACGAGCGTACGAGCCCAGATGGTGACGATCTAACATTTTACGGGTTGACATCAGTTGATCCCGCACGTCGTTCCAACGGCTCGGTTTTCGCACAAGACATCGCAGAGGCCGAAGAGAAATCCAGAGAGATGATTGAATACATGCACTCCCCATCCATCCTCAGGATCGAGGTTATAGAACAGGGAAACCGAACTACACAGCCCGTCATTACCGCTCTAACGGTGAATGAGGCTTTTTCCAGCGTCGAAGTATTCTCTGTTGATGCAGCGACAGAATTTCTTTGGGCTTTAGCAGCCGTTGTAGGTTGTTTTTCGATGGTATTGATTCCTTCATTTACCGTGTACTTTGCAGCACGCGCAAAAGAAAAGAAGACGGAAGCAAAACTTGCTCTGGCTCAAACGGAACTTGAAGGGGTGTTCAATAGTGAGCAATCCGCTGGCGAAAAGTGAAGCCATTGCTCTCATATAGATTGACTGTCCTCCATGTCAATGAGGGACATGCGCCGAATCCTACCTCTTTTCCTCGTCATCATGATGATGGGCTCTCCCATTGCAAACGTAGATTGGCTTGAAGAAAGGACGTCCATGCAGAGTCCGAGAAATTCCACGGGGGTGGATGTTCGGGTCACAGATATATCGGTTGCATACACGAACAGTGGGGATGAAGACAATTACAGAATGTTCTCGTCAAATCATCCAATTTTGGGTTTCAATCGACCTGCAGAACTCTATGTGATTGATTCGATGGTTAACGTGTCGACAACATTGACTGTGACAGTAGAAAATATCGGTACTTCTTCTTCTGGTGTTATCGATGTGAATGTGGTGTTACTCCACAATGAATATTCTTACTTTGAATTCGTTAATAGTACAGTCCAAATGGCTACACTTTCATCTGGCTCCAGCAATACCGCTGACCTCGTCATCATTCCGACATATGCGGGGAACCATACACTGATCATGCGTGCGACGTCTACGGTATCTGATGATGTGCCAAGCAATGATGCAATGTCACGAGGTTTCGCAGTTGGATATGATTACTTCAATTGCGATGCTACGACACAATGGACAGTAGGCTCGGGTTGGACGCTCAGTACTGACACCTCAATTTCAAAGGGACGAAGTTGTCATGCTGGCAACGGTCAAATGTCAACATACAACAACAACGCGCTCTCCGTCATGACTACACCTGTGATGGATTTATCAGACGCTATTAGCAACCCATTGCGTACAAATGGTATTTCATTCTACTACACTGGCAGTACGGCAGCGAACGACAAATTGACAATTTTAGGACTGAATGCTTTTGGAGCGTGGTCTGAAATTGGTTCTATCACAGGGACTGTTGACCAAGATTTCTTGGACGGAGCAAATTGGAATACATTCAGTGTCAGCAACAAAGGTGCCGTTTCACCACTTCTTCCTGTTGCAGCAGAGCTCTTCCATTCATCTAGTCAATTCAAATTTGAATTTACGTCGGATGCAAGCGGAACGGACATAGGTTTCTACATCGATGATATTGTCATCTTGTACGACCAGAAGGTGCGAATGGCAGATTACAACGTATCTGCGCAAGGCACTGGCATCAACGGGGCGATCCCCGGTGAATGGGGAAGCATCAGTATTGAAATAATGAACACCGGTAACATTTCAGAATATTTCATCCCAGAAATTCTCGGTCTACCCAGCGGATGGGAGGCGTATTACGCCCGTCCATCTGGCACCAGCCTGGACCCTCTTGAAGGTCTCATGACCATTCCAGGAACTCCTACACCGTTTCAAATTAAGATAAAACCAGATGCAAATGCCAGCATAGGATTTCAACAGATGAGCGTGTCCATTCGCTCAGTACAGTATTCAAGCATCTCAACGGTTGTACCCGTACAATTCTTAGTCATGGCCGATAGGATACCGGTGATCCTGCCACCAGATGTACGCCCGAGTTGCCCCCCTTCCTACACGTGTACGTTTGAGGTTGGCGTAACCAATGAAGGTGATGCTACTGACGTGTTTGATATTACCTTGGATACGGGCACCTTACCCAACGGTTGGTCTGTTGGACTCGCTTGGTCTCAATCATCATCTGTCCTGTTAAGGCCAGACGATGTGCTGAATGTTTTGATGACCATGACCGTCCCAGTGGATGCTGCCCCAGATACGATTGTGGATTTTGAATTTACACTCGCAGCGCAAAACGATTCATCTCGGTCGACTTCTGTAGACATCCCTATTTCGGCTTCCATGATCAGTGATGCTTCTGTCATGTTGATTACCGATGTTGGCAGCGATTGGTACTTTGTGGACGCNGGAGATTCGATCGTCCTCGAATACATGATTTGGAACAATGCAACCCGACAGGATATTTTTTCGATGAGCGTGACGGTAGAAGATGAGGGTCAATGGGTTGTGCATCAACCAACTCGTCCAGACGCAGTGCTCAACTCAGGCATGTCAACCACCTTCAAAGTGATCATCGATGTTCCCGCAAATGCTATTGCAGACGACAGAGGACCAACTCTCACACCTGTCATTGAATCTCAACGCAGTTTCATGACGGTAGAGGGGGCCTCCTATGATGGAATGCGCGTGACTACCAGTCACGATGTTGTATTGACGCTAGGTGAAACCCCGTCCAAACTCACTCCAAGTATACCCAATGCAGTGGAATTAAAATTGGAAAACAATGGAAACGGGCCGACACAAGCCGAAATCATCCCCGAAAGTATTCCTGACACATGGTCGTGGTGGCTCACCATTGATGGCGAAGAACACACTGGACCAATTGACCTCAGTGTATCTTATGACTTGTTGCACACCAAAAATGTGACATTATGGCTCATGCTTCCGATGTCAGAAGCAGCAGGAGAACTCCATAGCATTACTGTAGAAGCAACATTACTGGGTGAAAACACGGACACACATCCAAGTAACAACGTAGTTGAGGTTTTAGCGGCTACTGGGTCTGTCCGCCAACCCTCCTTGGGTGAGTCCTCGAGCAGCACATCAACCATGGCTAGTGGTATGTTTTACGCAGAGACGGTCTTATTTAATGATGGGAATGCGGTTGAAAATCGCCTCAGTGTTATGGCAACAGTATCTTCATCCCCTCCCACCGTTGGCCTCATTCCTTTCTTTACCATCGACGGTGGTCAACGAGTGATGGGGTCGGAAGTTGATCTTTTGATTCCCGCTGGAACAAATGTGACGCTGAGAGTTGAGGTGATCGTTCCTGCCGACACCCCTCTCAACACTCAATTTGTTGTCCGATTTGTTGTCCTTGGTGCAGTCGATGAGCAAGATTTACCAATTGTACTCGTTGATGAATCAATGATTCTACTTGACCAACAACGCAGCATGACCATGACTGCGATGTCAACAATCGATGGATTGATTGACTTTGGAACTGCTGCGAGTATTTGGGTGAATCACACATCAACATCTACGATAACAGAACAGTACACTCTCACAGCATCCACCGAGGATGGATGGCAGGTGACATGTGACAAGCGCTTGCTCAATTCTACCGGGGCTCAACTCGAGGCGACACCGGGGCATATCACACCACAATTTCAACAAAAACGCTGTGAGGTACTCAACCTCAATGGACCGCTTGAAGGTGAAATCTTATTCCAAGTCCGAAGCCTTGACGGCGTGCTTGATTCAAGTCAGGTTGTTGCATTGACCTTTGAGGAGCCACCTCAAAGTGATTCAATGAATTCCCTTGTGATGGTGGGTGGTGGTGTGGGTGGAATCGTCTTTATTGCCCTCCTCATATTCATGTTACGGGGAAGAGAACACCAACATGATGAATCAATGGATATGGATCAGGATGAGAACGATGTGAATGTTGTTGCTACTGCAGGACCTCCGACGAGCGATCGAATGAACGGACCACCAGGTAGCGTTGATTCTCCCGCTGAACAAGCATCCACACAAATTTCAGAAGTGGCAGGTGCTGTAAAATCTGTGCCTCCGCTGCCTCCGTCAGGCTTGCCTCCAGGGTGGAGTGAAGAACAATGGACCTATTACGGTCAGCAATATCTTGATGGCACATTGTAAGGAGGACCCTTTGTGTCGTCCTATCCCACCGCATGGTACCTCTTGTGGGTTGTTGTGGCATCATGCGGAGTATTGACCTGGTATCTTCGGAATTTCACTGAGCGGATTCAGGCCACACGAACCGTTGCCCTACTTGGGACAGCATCCATGCTCACTCTGTTGTCATGGACATGGATGGAATTTTGAGGTGATGATCGTGGAATTGTCAGGTCTTGAAACACATGCCCTCGCATTACAATACCCCTGCCGTTTACCAGTTTGGTGGGCTCGCCATGGCGAAGTCGCAAAAGACCCACACATTCGGGGCGTTAGTGGTAGAAATATTACCATTCGAATTCAGAAAAATTTCAAACGCTTTGAAGGATTGATGGCACGAGTACTTCGTGCCCCTAAGGAGTTGCGCAGACCATTGGACACGATGAATAGCATGTTGTGGGAACTCTGCGATGGAAGCCGAACATTTGTAGAAATCTGCACGGTCATGAATGACGTATTCCAAGAAGAAATTTCCCCTGTTGTGCACCGAACGGCACAAGCATTAGGGCTTCTTCAAAATCACCAACTTGTCCTCATGTTAGCTGAGCCCTTAGACGGCAGATGGTCTGTTCGACCCGGTGTTGTACCAAAGAACCAGGAGTTAAGTGAACTCAAAGAAGGTCATGACTACGACCTCGCAGCATTAGACGGGGAAATGCCCTGAACATGCAGGAATATCCTTCAAATTTTCCAATGGACGAGCGATAACAACTGTTTGACCGTCATCAACAATCGGCCGTTGTAACGCATCCGAATTCAATACTAGAAAATTGATGATATCATCCATGCTTGAATCTCGGTCCAAAGGAATATCTCTATTCAGGCGGATAAAGTCCACAGGAGGGTGATTCGACCGCTCCATCAAATCTTTGAGTTCTCCTTTGGTTGGTGGGTTTTGGTGGTAGTCGATCACTGTCACGGACCCGATGGACTGAATCAGTGACAATGCTTGTCGCGATTTTGAGCATCGTTTGTAGTGGTAAATCCGTAATGACATCTCTGCTCACCTCAATGTGCCTCTTCAGTAGGCTCCCATACAAGCCGTAAACCGAGTCCATCACTTGTTTTTGTACGTGCAGCATAGCCTCTGGCAGCGCTACGAGTGGAATCGCTTTCGGTAAACCAGGAACCGCCTTTTACAACGAAGCGGGATGAAGCATCATTGTAGGGTTGTTGAGTCCGAGGCGATTGGAAATCGGGTGCCCAATGGTCACTGCACCATTCGTTAACAAGACCATTCATATCATGAAATCCCCACGGGTTCATTTTTTTCAATCCTACTTCTCTGGTTGAACCACCTGAATTCCCGGCATGCCATCCATGTTCATCGAGGTCTGTATCGCGGTCGCCAAACCACCAGCGACCCGTGGTTCCAGCTTTAGCAGCATATTCCCATTCCGACTCAGTGGGCAGTCGCCAACGACCCACAACACCGAGTCGTTGTGTCCCATGTTCACGCTCATTTAATCGCTCTAGAAAAAGAAGAATATCGTCTAATGAAATACATTCCACCGGCCGAAGGCCTGCACTCCATCCTTCTTGGAATCTGGATGGATTGTTATCCATCAAATCACTCCACTGTGCCTGGGTAACGGGTCGCTCGCCAAGAAAAAACGGTTCGGTAATCTGAACGAGATGTTGAGGTGATTCACGAGGAGAACCTCGAAGTGTCCCCATAAGAAATTCTCCCGGCTCAACCAGACAATATTGTGCACCCCACTGGTCGGTAAAGCGCGGCTTTTCGGCCTCCATGAGATCGCCGTCACCGTAGTTTGGTTGAAGTCTCAAGAACGGAAGTGACCAGCGCAACCAGGCGTTCGTTGAGAGCTTCGTCATTTAATGTTCCATTGTCGTCAAATGCTTCCTTGACATGACCAATCGCTAATTGCTCTGGAACTGGCCATGCGTGTAACCAACGAAGCGCAATGCGCATGTGATTGAGTGTATTTGAATTGGTAACGCCTCCTAATGTCGACATTAATCCGAATACTTTGCCACCTACATGTTTGTCATACATCCAATCAAAGGTGTTTTTCATGACACCTGACATGGTGCCGTGATATTCAGGCGAGGCTACAAAGAATGCATCCGTCTCAAGAAGGAGATTCTGAAATTCTTGCACGTTGGGGTGGTTCCAACATCCATCCTCTCCCACCAGAGGGAGTGGTTTTTCTGCTAAATCCCAAAACATGATTTCAGCACCTTGCTCTTCTGCGATTGCTAATGCACGGGCTACAAGCATCCCGGATTTCGATGTCGTACGGTATTCACCCGAAAGTCCCAAGACTTTCAATTTCTTGACTGTCATGCTCCTTGCAATGCCACTTACTCTTTGAATGTAGGCTTTGAAGTTGAAGACAAAAAGAAGCAAGGCTTATGCGGGCACCTTGAGTGGTAGGGGTGCGGTGATTCAATGGTTGATGATGAAACCTCGTGGCAAGAGACTTCTGAAGACCCATCGAACCAACCAACGGGCGATGATTTATCCACGGTTGATGATGCGATTCAAGCTGTTCAAAATGAACCGGAACGTATTGAAGAACCCGAAGTCGTTAAGCCCACTCCAAGCAATCTCATCCCTGAAATAGAAGACATTGAAGACACGGATGAAATGGTCCAAATCCTTCTTACAGTTGGAGAAGAGCGGTCGCGACGTGATGAAATTAAAGGCGCATTGGCGGCATTTAACAAAGCAATAGCGTTGGATCCATCATGCGACATGGCATGGTTTAATCGCGGTGTACTTCTCGAGGCTCAACAAGATGCTCGAGGAGCCCGCCAATCCTTCCAAATTTGCCTGGACCTCAATGAAAATCACGCTCCTGCTACCGCCAACATGGCTATTTTACTGGAGCGTATTGGTGACCTTGAGGGAGCATATGAGATGGCTGTAAAGGCACTCAACTTCTTCCCCGGCCATCCTGCATTGGTTGAATTAAAGGTTCGTTGTAAAAACAGTGGCCTGTCGGTTCCTATGGAAGCGATGAAGCCATCCATTGAAGTCGTTCAAGACGTCGATATGAAAGTCGTCACCGAAGTCGCAGAGGCTGCTGGAATCGATAACCCAGAAGACTTGTTGCAAGAAGCTGTTCATCATGACCATGATGATGACGATAGTCTCACAGTTGAGGAATTGCAAAGTGCAGCAGAGGTGGTCGTTGCACAACAGGAAGTAATGAAAGAAGTCGTTGCTGTCGATGAACCTGAAGTCGAGGAGTTCGTTGAGGCACCGGTTCAAGAAGTTACAAAGGAAACTGATCCTGATATTGAACTTCTCGTTGAAGAGGCTACAAATCTGCTCAAAGACGGTGAACCCAAACAAGCACTCGCATTGTTAAAGCCACATCTCAAAACCATCGGCGCCACGCACTCAGGTGCATGGAGAATTGCAGGTGGCGCTATGGCTCGTCTTGAACTCGACAATCATGCAATAGCAGCAATGACACATGCGCAAAACCTTGAATCTACTCACGCTCCAGGTTGGTTTAACCTCGGCTCAATTCAACAAAGAAATTCAATGATGAAGGAAGCGATGCATTCCTATCAAAGGTCTCTTGAGGCTGATTCCACGTATCTCAAATCTGCAGAGAAACTCAACGCATTATCTCGAGAGCATGGATTCATCGAAAGTTTCCTCAGCAGCTCTCGCCAACTGTTATCGATTGAAGCCCAGCATTCAGTTAGGGAAGAATTCATTGACATGCTACTCCAACTTGCCCAAGGAGAAAGTCAGGTTCTCGACCAGGTCAGTGGATTACCACCAACTCTTCCCGCTGGACCCGAGATGGCGAAGGAAGCTCTCTCTTACCTCGGGGAAGAGGCTTCACCGCGAAAGGGCCTCGCCTTATCCCTTAGCCTACAGCATGGGGATGCAGTTCTCGTTTGGAAGGCCTTGATTCAAACCGATGGGCAGAACGCCGAATACTGGCTCGGTTTGGCCCGTGCCCTTGAGCAGGCCGGAGATTTAGAAACTGCTCAGAAATGTCACGCCAAAGCACGAGCACTTTCTGGAGATGATATGGCACAGCCCGTACCAGCCATAGAGCCAACACCAATTCAGGAGGCAGAACCTGCGCAAGCAGAGATGCCTCCTCAAGACTACAATGCCCTCCTTACCCCCGCCGCTCCAGAACCCGTGAATCACGAACAACCAATGCAGGCTACAATGGCTCCCGAACATGACCTTCTGATGACCCCGGTTGAACCCAAGACCGTTGCTTCAATACCTGTTCAAGATGCTGAAGTCGATTTGGCGAAGGCTGCTTTGGATGCTGCACAAACCGTCGCGAGGACCACACCGCAGACTACCCAGTCAAACGCCATATCCAATCAAGATGTAGCGTGGTTTAATCAAGGCGTACAACTCATCGACGATAAGAAATACAAAGAAGCCCTATCTTGCTTTGACAAAGCTCTCCCAGCATTTGCAGGTGATGATGATATGATTATTCGTATCCTTAACAATCGGGGTAATGCATATTATTTCCTTGAAGAATATCCCAAATGTGTAGAAGCCTACCACCAAGCAATGTTGATCAAACCTACAGAGGTGCGCGGAGAAACTCTCTACAACATGGGAACGGCTTATGCAGAGATGGAGCGATACAATGACGCAATCAAGTGCTTTGAACAAGCCATGCCACGAGGATTGAATGGCGACGCTCAAAAGCGAGCGAAAGATCAAATCCGACGGTGCAGAATCCTCCAAAAAGCCATCGATAAGAAACGAAAGAGAAAGTAGTCAAACCGTTTGAAAGAAGGTTTCATTCTCACTGCAACAAGTCAAGTTCAAAAACAGTGAGCGTCTGCCTTGTACATGGACTGCGGCACGTGTGAGACAACACCGACCATTGAATTGAACGTTCCTGACGAGGTTGACGTCAATTTGACCATGACAGATAAGGCTACGGCCATGCTCTCGGAAGCTTTTGGAGATGACCGAAGTCACGCACTCCTTGTTGGTGTACTGAGCGGTGGATGCTCAGGTTACATGTACGACCTCCAAATCGTAGAATCAACCGAAACTCCCTGTCAAGAATTGAACGTTAAGGGATACAGGGTATTGGTGCCCCGTGCTTCAAGCCATCTGCTCGATGGAATTGAAATTGATTATGTTGACAGATTGATGGGTGGCGGTTTCAAAATCAGTAATCCTAACGCAAGCGCATCATGCGGTTGTGGTGAATCCTTCGCTTGACAGGAAGAGATTCATGTTTCGACACGAGGCATACATACTTCTTCTTGAAGGTAAGGAAGTTCTTCAGTTCATTGATGGACTTTCCACGAACCTCGTCAACGGAAGGTGTACAACAATTTTCACACAGGCTAACGCAAAAATCATTGATGTCTGCGAAATCCTTCCTCTCGGAGAAAATGTGGCCATTATCGGATACCGACCCTACAAAGATGCCTTGATTCATCATCTCAAACCTCGAATACTTGAGCGCCAAATAACGATTCGTGACATCACTACGCTCAATCATGTCTTCGTTGGCCCAATACCAGACGAACTCCCAGAAGGATCAACACGCTTAGAGAATTTTATGGGTGGTATGGCAGTTATTCCACAGCGTTATCAGATTGAGCAAACTTGGGACGAGACCCGATGGAACGAATACAGAATCAACAATCTGATTCCCTATCACGGCGCAGAGATCACTCCAAAAGTTCACCCCTTTGCGTGTGGTTTGGACGCGCTTGTTCATATCAACAAGGGCTGCTATGTCGGGCAGGAAATTCTTACCCGAATGCGAAGCCGTGGCAAAACTGGCAAAACCTTGGTTCGAAAAGGGAATCCAGTTTCCAACCCAACGACAATGGGAGTCAATGAGAGTTTGTGCATTGAGCGTACTCAATAACCCAGTAATTCGCTCAGTTGGGTTTTGTAGAAATTACCAGACCCCTGAAGTGAGGACAACTCATCAGCCGTCAATTCAAGTTCAAAAGTGCGTTCAACACCAGCCGCTCCGATAATGCAAGGTACCCCAATGTAAACATCATCGAGGCCGTATTGGCCAGAGAGCAAACATGAGGCAGGAAGCATTCGCTTTCGGTCGTTGAGAACCGACTCAGCCATGACTGCTGCTGCAGACCCTGGAGCGTAAAACGCTGAACCGCGCTCAAGTAATTTCACGATCTCTCCTCCTCCACTAGCCGTACGTGCTGCGATAGCATCAATTCTATCCTGACTCATAAGTTGTGTAATCGGAATTCCACCAACGGTGGTATATCGTGGAAGGGGAACCATGGTGTCTCCGTGTCCACCAAGAACCATTGGACTGACATCTTCTTCTGCACATCCAAGTTCAAGAGCGATGAAATGAGCCATGCGAGCACTATCGAGGACACCCGCTTGACCAATCACCCGCTCCGCTGGGAATCCAGTGACCTTCTGCATGTGATAGGTCATCAAGTCAAGCGGATTGGTAACGACGATAACGACACTATCTGGAGCGTGTTCACGAATGCCTTGTCCAACTTGGGAAACGATGTCTGCATTTTTCCCAATCAAATCCTCCCGAGTCATTCCGGGTTGACGAGGGAATCCGGAGGTCACGACGACGACTTCGGCTCCAGCAATATCGTTGTAATCAGCGGTACCAGTAATCCTACCGTCGTAGTTGAGAACGTTTGCATTTTGTGACATGTCCAAAGCCTTCCCTTTTGCAAAGCCTTCGTAGATGTCGAGAAGAACAATGTCGGCCACTTTCATCTGTGCGAGAACAAAGGCGCATGTTGCACCAACATTTCCTGCTCCAATCACTGCTATTTTTCGTCGCCCATTCGCCATGTAAAACACCCTTTCAAAACTACGAATCCGCCGCAGTCCATAAGCACAATGGTGCGAAAATATCCATTGAGGGTTGCCGATTTCTATTCTACTTGGTTGAGCATTGAGATGTTCGAACTCATCCCTGTAAAGCGAGGTATCTAAAAACCTCCTTTCGGTGGGCGATTTGTACCTACCCATATGGTGGGTCAATCCGGTAGGTAGGAATCATGAAACTTGGTGTACCCAAAGAGCCTGAAGGTGAAACTCGCGTCGGCATCGTCCCCTCGAGTATGAAGAAACTTTCTCGGGCTGGATTTGAAGTTTTAATCGAGACAGGGGCGGGCCTTGCAGCCAACTACAACGACAGCGATTACGAGGCGGCTGGTGCAACGATCGTTGCTCGTAATGAAGCACTTGCCTGTGAAAATATCGTTGCCATTCAGTTCCCAGGAGTCGATGGGATTTCCGAAGGGACAAATCTTGCATGCGTCTCAGATCCGTTTCGCCATCCAGAATATGTCAAAGCATGCATGGATGCAAAGATAACACTCCTGTCGATGGATATGATTCCTCGTCGCCTTTCACGTGCCCAATCAATGGACGTTAATTCAAGTCAAGATAACTTGGCTGGATACAAGGCCGTTCTTCTTGGGGCAGCTCATGTGCCCCGTGGAATCCCCATGATGACGACGTCAGCTGGAACGATACGCCCGGCAAAAGTCGTGATTATGGGCAGCGGTGTGGCAGGGCTTCAAGCCATTGCTACCGCCAAGCGCCTGGGTGCCATCGTTTACGCATCCGATGTTCGAAAATCCGCTGCCGAACAAATCGAATCCGTAGGTGGACGCTTCATTGAGGTGGATGGAATGGATGATTTTGAGGACGATTCTGGGTATGCAAAACCATTGACCCCTGAATTTATCCAAAAAGTGAACGACACCGTCTGTGGTGTGGCAGCAGATGCAGATATCATCGTAACAACGGCACGAATTTTCGGACGCCCTGCCCCAATTACCGTCCCCTCATCAGCAGTAGCGACTTTCAAATCAGGTGCTGTTGTTGTGGATATGAATGCTGACGTAGGTGGAAATTGTGAAGATACGGTACAAGGCGAAGTCTTGACAACCGACAACGGCGTCATCATCGTCGGAACCTCGAACCTACCCGGAACCCTTGCCAACACGGCAAGCATGCTTTACTCTAACAACCTCACAACCTTCTTTACTTCGCTCGTAAATGAGAATGAAGTCATCATATCTGATGAAGATGACATTTTGGTTGGAGCACCTGAAGGCTCGGATTTCTATGTCAACGGAATGGGTGGTGTCCTCATCTGCAAAGACGGGGCAATGCATCCGAAGCAAACACGACTCATTGGGGTGGTCGAATGATAACAGAAGCTTCCTTAATTGCTAATTTGACTTTATTCATGCTCGCAATCTTCCTTGGTTTTGAACTGATTACCAAAGTTCCTGCAACACTCCACACGCCGCTCATGAGTGGTGCCAATGCTATTTCGGGCATCAGTGTGGTAGGAGCTCTGTTCGCTGCGAATGTTGCGTACGAAGGCGGAGATACGGTCGTTTCTGGCATTCTAGCATTCGTTGCTATCGTACTGGCTATGATTAACGTGGTGGGTGGATTTGCAGTCACGAATCGCATGCTCAATATGATTGCTGGAAAGAAAAGGAGGGCTTGACATGGAAGAATGGATTCCTATTGGCTATCTTATCTCAGCTGCTCTCTTCATTTTTGGTTTGAAGAAACTCGGACACCCAAGAACTGCTCCACGCGGAAACCAATACGGTGCCATGGGTATGTTGGTTGCAGTTCTAACAACGGTCATCAATATTCAGATGACATCTGACGGAGGTGCGAATTGGACGCTCATCATCACGGGCTTGGTCGTGGGTTCAGTGATTGGACTGATCATGGCTATCCGCGTTGAGATGACGGGTATGCCAGAACTTGTAGCATTGTTCAACGGATTTGGAGGAGCTGCATCAGCACTTGTCGCCCTATCTGAGTCTTGGAAGTACATCGAAGACCCAACAAAAGTACTCCCAGTTGGACTTGAGATACAGGTGGTTATGGTCGCTGCTGGCCTCTCTGCTCTTGTCGGTTGGATGACACTGACGGGTTCAATTTTGGCAATGTTCAAACTCAAAGGTGGAATCTACATCCCATTCTCAAAGAAAGATGATCGGGGAAGAAGGAAATGGCTCAACACTCCAACTTGGGGGCCAACATGGCTCAATCCGGTCAAAGTATTGATGGTTCTAAGCGTGATAGCACTGATTTACCTCAGTATTGGTGATCCAAGAGAAACTGATTACCTTTGGGCTATTATCGGCATCTCGTGTATCCTAGGAATTGTTCTGGTGCTACCAATCGGAGGAGCTGATATGCCGGTGGTTGTGTCATTGCTCAACTCCCTGTCGGGAATTGCAGCAGCCTTCACTGGATTTATCATTGGAAATTCTGTTCTTATCGTAGCAGGCTCTCTTGTTGGTGCATCAGGATTAATTCTAACATTCATCATGTGCAAAGCCATGAACAGGACACTTGCGGACGTTCTGTTCAAATCATTTGGTGGCAGTGGAGAAAAAGCAGAATTGACCCGTACGAAGGTTGGTTCCGATGCTGATGAAGTCGCTATGATGATCGATGGAGCACAGAAAGTCATCATCGTACCCGGCTATGGAATGGCAGTATCACAATGTCAACATCAAGTCAAGGAATTTGCAGACCTCATTTCTGAAAAATTCGATACCGAAGTCAAGTACGCCATTCACCCCGTGGCTGGGCGTATGCCCGGTCACATGAACGTCCTTCTTGCAGAAGCCAATGTACCGTATGAGCAATTAATAGAGATGGATGAGATCAATCCTGAATTCCCAGATTGTGATGTTGCAGTGATCATCGGCGCTAACGATACAACCAATCCTGCGGCTCGCAGTGGCGAAGGCCCGCTCGCTGGCATGCCCATCATCGATGCAGATGCTGCTCGCACAGTTGTCATCATCAAGCGCTCGCTCTCTGTGGGATATGCAGGAGTTGACAATGACCTCTTTTACATGGACAAAACAATGATGTTGTTCGGCGATGGTAAGGCCATGATGACCGGCCTGAACAACGCAATCAAGGAAATCTGATTGGCGTTTCAGTACACGGTGATGAAGCAACATTCAAAGAGAGAGGCCAAGTGCAAAAGACAGGTGAGTACATGCAGCGCAACACACGATTCATCACACTCATCTTCTTGTTCGCCTTGATGTTGGTTGCTCCAGCACTTGGAAACCCCAACGGGCCACCATGGGATAACGGCGGCAAAGACATTGTTGATACAGGTTGCACATGTCACGGTGGAGGAGCTCCATCGACCGAAGTTGTAGTGTCAATTTCCAATGTTCCAAGGGCGTACAACCTGAGTGAAACATACGAAATGACGATCACACTTCAACACGCATCCAATGAAATCGGAGGCTTCGTGATTTATGATTATGGAACCGGCACGTTTACCGCAGGCGAAGGCAGTAAAGTGATGTCTGAAGAACCGGGAGCACTCTCCCAAAGTGAACCGGGGAATGATTGGGTAATCCAATGGACTGCACCCGCAGAGGATGTGGGGCCAGCAAATTTCCAACTTGTAGGAAATGCAGTGAATGGGAACGGGAACTTTGACGAAGGTGACAAGTGGAACATCCTCACTTTCACCATCAGCGAACCGGGAGCAACTGAAATAGCAACAACTGAAGACGTCTCAGTGAGAACCATCAGCGTTGGAGATTACGACGCCCTCTTTGTTGCTGAAGAAGACCCCGAAGCATTGGAAGCAGAGCGACAAGAAGCTATTGCAGATGATTTCTTTACCAACGGGAACCTCTACTACTGGGCTACACTTTCCCTCATCATCGTCGCAGCGGTGATTCAAGGTGAATTTTATGAACGCAAATTTGGCGGTGGCCCACCCCACCTCGACAAGAGTCTTGCCATACCACAAGGTCTACGACGTGGCGCAATCGCCGCTGGTTTAGCCCTCCTGTTTGCTTACCTGGTCGATGACGGGCAGCCATGGGGATATGCGCTCGTTGCTGGCATGCTCACACTCTGGGCCGTCTACGGTGTTTACAGAACCATCGTTCAAGCAAGAGCACCGAAACAGTACACTGACCTCGTGTGAGTTGACCGACCATGTCGGTCCTGCTAGAGTCGGACACGGACACCACGCTCCAAAGCCATTTGGATGAATTAACCATACGTACGACCATCTTATTCGTGAGCGTCTGCATGATGGCACTTGCTTGGTACACTATCATCGATTCAACCCTCGCATCCCTCATGGACATATTGCAACCGTGTTCAGATGCCTGTTTGAATATTTACGAACCCGCACAGTGGAGTGTTGTGCGCTGGATGGCATCCATACTCTTTGGCATTTTTTCTTGCCTTCCACTCCTTCTCTATCAAGTGCACCAATTCGCAAAACCGGGCTTGCTTCCTTCGGAGTTCAAGGCTCTACGCCGCTGGTCTTGGAGTTCCGTCCTCATTACGACCGTCATTGCCTCATCGTTGGTGTTTGAGATCTTTCCTCTCATCTATGCCGCAGGACATGAAAATCACACAGCAGTTGGCTTGGAAGCACAATACAGCGCAGTTGAACTCCTGATTATCTTACTTTCAACACTTTGGATTCTATTGGTCTTTCTTGTGGCTTGGAGTTCCATCGTTGTGCTTGGCATTATGGGGCTTCTCCACGAGGAAACCTCAGACCTCTGGCGTATTCGAGTTTATGGCATGGGTTCACTTCTCCTTGTGTTGTCAATACCGAATCATATGCAGGCAACAACACTGCCGGTATTGGTCTTATTTTGGACAGGAGGAGAACTTGTGGGCCTCAAATGGTTTTCCAAACAACTCAACGCTTACGGTCGCTCAGTAGTACGATTTGACGCAGAAGGTCAACGAAGAAAAATAGCAATACTTGACTGTTCATGTTCAGGGGCAAACGAGCACTATGGGGTTTCACCCATTCGGGGCTATTCTACCGTACGTATCCTCAATCTATGCAAGAATAAGGAAGATAGGAATACTGTCATCGGACATCTCATCGGCGAGAGGATCACTGATGCGGTGATTACCGGTTGCGACGGAACTCCCTGCCCCCAACACTTCAAGGATAATTTTGATCGATTGGGTGTCAGCATGCACGGGTTGAACCTCATGGAACTGCAAAATATCCGCATAAGGTCTACAATTGAGAAGGATTTTGAAATGAAACTCGCCATGCTTCAATTACGTGACCCCTTTGACATAGAAGGCATCCCCTTCCGTCTTCGTGACCTTCTTGAGGAACAGGCAATACTTCCCCGTTCCTATGCAATTATGCCGGCAATCCGTACTGGATGGGATTATGTGGGTGAAGATACGCTCGTGCTACGTCTGCCTGAGGAAATCAAAGACCACACAGAACTTGAGCGAATGTTCCATGAGGACTATGGAATTAAACCTTCATCAACGCAATAACAACGAAGTTTCAAACGCTCCAAGGAAGAGGAAGAGGCATGAAGCGATTGGTTACGCTGTCCCTTTCGCTTCTTTTCCTCTGTTCAGGATTATGGGCATGGGTTAATGATGAAACCATTGAGGAATGGATTGTTGAACAGGTCATCACAACCAATGACTCCCACCCGGATTTATTGGGTTTGCAATCAAAAGAAACCTGGTTCGTTGTGGTAGTTGACTTCCCGGATATCCCATCAACAGAGGCATGGGGTGTCGATGAAGCAGAAAACCTGGTTACCCAGAGTGCGGAAGCTTACCTTGACCAAGTTTCTGGTGGTACCACCCAATTTGAGGTTATTGTCCATCAAGAAGTCGTACGTGCCCCATCAAATCTTGCCTCCTATGGAGAGGATAATGGTGCGCGAGATACTGGCACTGATGGTGAATTCATTCCGAGCCAACTAGCAACGTTCGTCATTGATACAATCAAAGATGAAGTCAACTGGACGATGTTTGATCTTGATTCAAACGGTGAAGTCGACCGATTGCTTATTCTACATTCTACAAAGGGACAAGAAGAAAATCCGTCACGTACCGAGCGTATTTGGAGCCATTTCACGCATTTTGAAGACCCCATTTCCCTCGGGGGTTCTTCTGTAGCTCATCATTACACCATGGCCAGTTTACAGACCGGAACCAGCGGGATAGGAACAATCCTGCATGAAATGATGCATCAAATGGGTGCAGTAGATTTGTATCCTATTCATGATGATACGTCATTCCAATCTTGGAAGGGGTTGGGAGACTGGGATATTATGGCCAGTGGAAATTGGAACGGTGGAGGGCAGTGGCCTGCATTGCCCACCGGAGCAAGTATGGAATTGATCGAAAGTCCACGTATCAATGAGTTAGACCTGACATGGCCTGCTGGGACATCTCAGCCGTGTTTGGGACCAACGATTATTCTTCAGGGGACAAGTGAGGGAGGGGAAATCTTGCGAATTCCTCTCGGTGATGATGAGGCTGTATTCATTGAATTAAGAAGTGATTTTGGATATGATAGTCGCCTCCCTGGTCACGGAGTATTGGTCACCTACCACGATAAGAGCGTTGGAAGTATTGATGATAATGAAGTCAATACAAATCCTAACCTTCCCTGGCTTATGGTTATCGAGGCAGACGGTCGACAAGACCTCGTGACCGGTGCCAATCAGGGTGAAGCGTCTGATGTCTTCTCAAACGGAAGCACCTTTGGAGCAAGCGGAATTGAAATCCGGACACATGACGGATTGCTTGTGCCATGGACTGGAAAGGTCATTGAAGAGAATCAAACAAGCATCGAATTCACCTCCCAAAATTGCTCACCCAGCATTGAATTTGACATGCCTGACCACGGGGCTACAATTCTCCCGGACGGAACAGTGAATACGGGAATCCCATCCTCTAGTAATTGCTCGGCTCAACTCTCATCCAGCGATGGAAGAACTGTTGGTTTGGTTGACAAAACAGAGGGAACATACCATCTTCAGTTTAATTCTGACGGCACTCCAAATTCCCTATCACAACTCTCAGGAGTGATCCAGTGTGGGCAAGACCACTTGGACATCTATTACATGATTCATACGTTGAATCGGCTCCCAATAGAAACCGTATATTCAGCGCCCGTCAGCGCGGATTCTCCGACTACCTTGAGTGTACCCATTGAATCCTTGGGCACGAAGACGCAACGTCTTTCCGTCCACATTGACGGAGCACTATCACGCGTTGGTAGCGGTTCAAATTCAGTTACGCTCAGTCAAGAAAGCAGCTACGAACTCTTCATCGAGCCCAATGGATTGCTCGTTGATAACATGATTATACAGGGACATTTAGAATTGTATACCGAAGAAGGCAAGCAGTGGATCATTCAAATTGAATTAACTGCGGCTAACGAACAAGAGGAATTTTTATCGGCGTACCGGACACCAGGTCGAATCATTGCCATTCTCTTGTTCACACTGACGCTTTATTGTACTGCTTTAGCCATGCAGTCTTCGCAAAAAGAGTCTGAGAAGACGGATGTGAACCCACCAAAAACTACCAATCACGAAGAAAGAGAGCAAATGGATGAAGCCCGAGACCCGTGGGGGCGAATCCTCGACGACCAATTATCCTGAACGTTGGATGTTGAGAAAAGCCCACTTGCCGCCATATTGACTTGCACAAAGCCATCGTTTGTTGACCCCCTCCGCTAAGCGAACTGCAAGGCAGATACCTTCCCAATTCGTGGCAGCCTCATCAACGGGCTGTATCAACCAAGGAGCATGTTCCACATTGATTCCTGTTTCGTATGCGCGCCATAAACAACCGTACTTGAAGCCGGGCCTTAGAAGAAGTCTTTGACTCGCAAGGTAAGCATACAGGTCCAATTTTGGGTTCTTGTCTGCGAGATTCATCAGGTATTCGTGTTCTTCTTTTCGAAGAAAGCGACCAGAAAAATGTTGGATACCAATGGCTGGAAGAGGCCAAGTGGATACATCTGAAATGAACATGCCATTCTCAACACTGACTGAGCGGGAAATGAGTGATTCAAGTTCACTCTGCAATTGTGGAGATAAATCGTCGGGTAGAATCTGGTCACCATGGGGTTGTTCATGGGTAAGTGTGTACACCGTCGCATCCAATTCATCGTCAATCACACAAAGTTCTGGAACGTGCTTTGCAGCAAGAACGCCATGTACCCACTCATTCAATTCATCCCAATCCACTTTATCGTGCGTGCGTTGAACACGTATTTGGCTAAAACCATCATGCTGACGCCATGATTCGTGGCGTTCAAAGCGTATTGCCCATGTGTGAGGCGAGACACTAGGAAAGCGATCACCGAGGTGCTTCATGGGTACGACTCGCTCTCCACCATTGCGCAAAACATCCATGGCGATGACTTTCGCTTCCAAACCCGAATCGACCTTCATTTCTTGTTCGAGCCACGAACCTGAATTTGACAGAGGCACATGACGGTACCAATGGCAGAATAGAACCTCCTCTGCGGTAAGTAATATTCCACCGTCCTTCGTTCGTGAACCCAGTGCACTTTTTTCATGCAATCGTTGAGCGAGTGGTGGGGGAAGATACCATTGTCCATCTTGAGCAACGGGTTCTGGCAATTGAGATGCCGGGGGGGCATTTGGAGTGAGTGGAGTACCCAACGGACGGGTTGTGCGAACGCGGGGCGTGTAGTTCCTCTGGCGACCCGTCATGGAATGACCAAGGATTTCATTCATTTGATTCCGTCGCACGAAACCGATTGCCCTATGTGCTAGTGAAGACAGCACCCCAATGAGGAGAAAGGTATGGTGGACGGATACCTCGGCACACTTACTACTGAGGAGCGAACATTGCTCCATCTCTTCAACCAACAATTACCTAGCGGGGGATGGGAGGCACCTGCAATTCTCACTCAAGCAGGAATTTCCGCTGCCGTGCATGTTCAGAGAAAACACATACCGAGGACACTCAAGAGGATGGAAACAAACCAACTCATCAACGTAGCACAACGTCATATCCCCGGTGGTAAACAACGAAAACGAGTCTACACATTATCCGAAAAAGGAGTCATGAATACAAAAGCGTTGAAGGAGCGATTGTTCCAAATGGAGGTTATTCACAACGGAACTACGGTATTACTCGGTAGCCTGTGGCAATCTCAACAACCGATTTTAGAACTTCTATCTCACCTTGATGAGGGGCTTGAATACCACGATAGTGCCTTGGTTTCACCTCTTTCCAATCCTGAGGGAATTGCCTCCCTTGATGCACAATATGGAGAGGAACTTGTCCGCCGAATGTTTGCTCGGGCATGGGAAGACGGTAAAATTACTCGTGATGAACAATCACTGCTCAATGAAGTAGTTGAATTTCTTGGAATGCACCCTGAACGTGCTCGACGCCTTTCCAATGAAGCGAGAAAAACATTGAAAATACCTCCACCAGAAGAGGTCTATTTTGACATGATCCTCCAGGCACTTGACGATGGAGAAATCGTTCAGGAAGAAGTGGATTTACTCAACACGTTTAGAATCGCCTTTGGAATTGACCAAATCAAACATCAAGAAATCCTCGACAAAGCTCGTAACCACCCCGTTGTTTCTGAACATTATGAGACCTATTCTGCCGCTGTAAAGACTGCCATGCAAGACCAAATTATAACGGTCGATGAGCATGCTATATTGAGAACTTTACGTCAACAACTCAACATTTCAGAGGATGAACACGACCGAATCATGAAAGATTTAGCGGTCAAAGATTGAAGCAAGGTGACAGATATGGGAATGACAGATGAAGAAGCAAATCTACACGATGTTCTATCAGATCTAAAACAACATCTACGCTCACATGAACCAGCCAAGATTGTACTCATTGGCGATGTTATGATGGATTGCTACATCCATGGATATGCTAATAATTTGAATTCAAGAGCACCTGTTCCTGTTCTCCGTGAAACATCGCGTGAAGAGGATGTAGGTGCTGCTGCTCACGTTGCAAGAGGGTTGAATTCAATGGGGATGAAAAGCCATCTCTTTGGAGTGGTAGGCGATGATACTGCCGGCTTGAGCATCATTGAATCTCTCGAGTCCGAAGGCGTGACTACGCATGGAATCGCCATCGTGGAAGACCGTATTACAACTGTTAAAACACGAATGTTGGCATCGCGAGAAAGTCTGATTCGAGAAGAACAACTATTGTTACGATGGGACATCGAAGACGACAATCCTGTTCCAGGGGACGCCTCAATCTCAATCTATGAACAAGCCATCAAGGAACTTGACGAAGCAGCGGCTCTGATTGCATCCGACTATGGGCAGGGAGTCGTTACAGACACTGGCTCAGAACAATTATTCCGCGAGGCAAAAGAACGGGGAGTTCCCGTGATCGCTGACCCGAAACTAACTGGATTACATCGAACGGAAGGTGTGGACTGGATTTTATTTCAGTCACAGGGTCTTGAGTTGATGCGCAGAAGGATTGGTGCTGCGACAGGTTCAGAAGCCGCAGAAAAATTACTCGTACAGTACAATTGGAATCATCTCGTCGTCCTTTCTGGTGAAGCCGGAGTGACCATTTATTCAAGGAATGAAGACACTGTACACGCACCGTGTGGTTTACTCGACCTTCGTCAAATGATTGGACTTATTGATGCGGCAGCCGTTGCAATAGCCTTTTCACTCTCGCGTGGTTTGAGCGTACAATCAACTGCACTTCTGGCCAACGCTGCGTGTGAGTGTATTCTTGGGGCGGAACAAACTGATTCATTTGTCTTAAGCCGTGAGGATTTAATCCACCGGATTGGAGAACATGTTTGGAATTTACAAGTTTCAAAGCGATGAGGTGGGTTCTTGAGTTCATGGCTTTGGCCCACAACAGCAGATGTTGGTCTCCGTGTATTTGCCCCAAGCATTGAGGCACTTTTTGTGGAAGCGTCTCACGGTGTTCAAAATTACTTAATGAGTACTGAGAGCCATGCAATGGTCAAAAATGAAGTAAGGCACAGTGGCGAATGGCGGGTGACAAGCCAGCATGCTCCCTTCGATCCATCGTTTCTCTTCATAGCGTGGATTGAAGAAGTGCTCTATCGAAATGAAGTCCACCAGGAATGGCTGGTTGATTCCATGGTTCGTATTGAGGAGACGGAACATGGTCTTGTGTTGATGGCTCATGTACAATGGGTCAATGGCTTATCAATTCAGCGTGAAATTGAAATTAAGGCAGTAACGACTCACGAACTTAACGTTGCTGAAGTAAAACATGGAGAAACGATACACAGTAAGTGGGAAGATGTGCCATCATTTGATGGACCTGGCTGGTACGCTGACGTGGTTTTTGACATCTAGGTGGGAGGGCCAAAGGTGGACGCTCGTACCACAAGGCCAAATCCGCAAGCATCCTCCATCCCGATTCCCCACAGCACCCATGGCCCCAGGTAGGGCTGCTCCGTTCCCGGCCTGACCTAGTCCCCCGGTTATTCACTCCCTGTCTCCTTCCGGATACAGTTCATGACACCCGAGTCATGTGGGGGCGAGACATCAACGTCCGCCTACGGGAACCCAATGGCCGCTTTCGCCGCCCCAAGGCGTTCAGTCCACCATAACGACGATTTGAGGTACAGGGTACGCCGAGCTCCCCACCTATCCCATATGACGGGCAGGCTTCAGCCTATATGAACTCAACGAGAGGGCAAGTCAGCCTTCTACATTGGCCTCTTCTTCATATTTTGAAGGGCAAGATGTTTTGATGACTGAAGCATCTAAAATGTAATTGCCATCTTCAAACAAGAGAACCCCTTCCGCATAGACAGTTCGGTTATCGTCCAAACCATTGGAGACAGAAGCATCAGTAAATCGTACAGACAATGTAGAGGTCTCTCCCTCGAGAATAAAAATCATGGTCCCATTATCGATGCTACCATCAAGAACCTGACCTCGCACCGCTACCTCTTCATCAAGGTGATTATCTGGCGATTGCATCAATTCATCTACTGTGGTCGTAGGAACTGGGGCTTGCAAAAGAACTGTAGCCATGAGGCCTAGCGTGACCATGGCCCCAATCGCAAGAATCCTTGTCCGGCGTGCCCACATTGTAAATCACGACGTAGCCTTCCCTTAACAACCTCTCACTTTGGTTGCTCATCGACACCAATCGCAGATTCAAGAGATGTGAATCCTTCTGCATTCAAGGAATAATTAAGGCCATGGACAATTGATTTTACCAGAGACGGGCCTTCGAAAACAAAGCCACTGTAGGCTTGAACCAGAGTAGCACCGGCTTTAATTTTTTCAAGTGCATCTTGCGCCGAGGAGATTCCACCGACTCCAATAATTGGCCAATCGTCCCCGACATGTTGCCTCACTAGGCGGATCATTTCAGTTGACCGTTGCTTGAGTGGCTGCCCGCTCAACCCTCCGGTCTGGGAGAATACTTGGGCGTCATTCCGATTGGTTGTGTCCGGGCGTTCAATCGTCGTGTTAGAGAGAACGATGCCGTTGGCATTGTTATTCTTTGCAGTCATCGCGATGTGAACGAGTTGTTCATCAGTCAAGTCGGGGGCCACCTTAACCAGCATTGGTTTAGGTTGAATCCCGCTTTCTTTGGCTAAACGCAGGTTGATTTCATGGCATGCAGCAAGAATTCGAAGGAGCCCATCATCGTTCTGCAAATCTCTGAGATTCGGAGTATTGGGAGATGATACGTTAACCACAAAGACATCGGTAAAAGACCAAAGAGCCTGTACCGTGGCAGCATAATCTTCATGCGCTGTTTCCAATGGAGTAATCTTGGATTTGCCGACATTAACCCATAGTGGTACATTTGGTCGACCAAAACGTTGGAAGTGTGATTCAAGGTGATGGCGTATATTTTGGGAACCTTCGTTGTTGAAACCCATTCTGTTGACAAGCGCTTGGGCTTGATTCGCACGAAACATCCTTGGCTTTGGATTCCCTTCTTGTTCGTGTTGTGTGACGCCACCAATTTCGATAAAACCCAAACCAATGCGTTCCCATCCTCGCAATGCAAGGGCGTTTTTATCCATACCAGCAGCAAGTCCAAACGGATTGTTGTAGGTCTGTCCAAATACGGTGATTGGGACTGAGTGTCGTGGACGGTAAAGCATCTTCAGGAGGGTTCCTCCGAGAGGTAAAGCTGTCGTAAGCCGTAGTAAGAGAAGGCTACGGTGGTGGGCTTTTTCGGAGTCCTGAAAGCGGAAGAATGGACGAATCAACCAACGATACAATACGCCCATGCGGCTCTGTCATGAACGCCAGCCTTCAAATCTTGTCATCACATCGGCCAAGACATGCGCATCACTGACCCAAAATGGCCGGCCGTGCGTGAATTCTCAAGGCGCATCCTGAGAGAGGAAACCATTCAGTTGACAACACCTCCCGAGTTCGAGATGGACCTCATCAATCTCGTCAGAATGATGAGTGATAAACTCCCCGCTCGATTGGATTTTCCGAAGTTTGATTTCCATCAGGATAATACCATCACGGTGCGTCAACAAAATGACGATGACTGGAATCCCATCATGCATGTTGGTATAGAAGAGCCGGACGCTGAGGTGCTTTGGATACCGACCGGAGCATCGGAAGCATGGTCAACAATTCGCTCAACGCTCGCTGAGCTGTTAGAAGCAGGATATCCTGGTTGCCTCGGGTGCGGTGGCCCCGCATCTGAGGAGCCATGGGATGAAGACAAAAGTCGCCAACAATTTGACTGAATTAGGGCCTTCTCATTAACATGAGAGGTTCAATTTGTCCGAACGAACGCATTCATTGGAGAATCAAAGGAGGGTTCAAGTAGAGTCGTCGGCGGCCCTTACTCACATGTCTATCGTCATCATCGCAGAGAAACCGAGTGTTGCCGAAGACCTTGCCAAGGTCCTTGGTGTATCAACTAAGAAGGACACACATTGGTTCAGCGAGGACATTATTATCACGTGGGCCATCGGTCATTTGCTTGAACTCAAATACATGGACGATTACGACGAGGAGTTCAAAAATTGGCGGAACACCATTGACCGTCTTCCATATATTCCCGATTCATTCCAATACAAGGCTAAGGGTGGCAGAGCCAAAAAACAATTGTCGGCAATTATGAAATTGGTCAAGGACAAGACCACGACAGAAATTGTCAACGCGTGTGACGCGGCTCGAGAAGGTGAACTCATTTTCAGGACCATCGTCGAACACTCGAAGGTAAAGACGCCAACAACCCGTATGTGGATGCAGTCCATGACCTACGATGCAATGCTGAATGCCTATGAAAACCGCCAACCCGGAGATACTTATCAGGCGCTCAGCGATGCAGCGTACTCCCGATCAAGGGCGGATTGGATTATTGGTATGAACGGCTCCCGGGTTGCAACCCGATTGCCACAAAACAGAGACAGGTCTGCTAACTCCTTGGGACGTGTTCAAACCGCCACACTCGCCCTCGTCGTGGACCATGAAATCGAAGTGCTCTCGCACATACCCGTCCCTTACTGGCAACTCAACGGAACGTTTTCTGCCAACGATGCAGTGTGGACGGCTCGTTGGGAACGCACAGGTCACAAAGACGACAATGAGCGTCCTGAATACAAGGCACATCGTATCATGGACGTCACGGAAAAAGAAGCGATTGAGGCTGTTCTCACCGATAATGGCTCCTTCTCTACCGAAGAGAAAAGTCGTACGAAGAAAGAACAACCTCCTTTCAATTTCGACCTCACGACCCTACAAAAAAGAGCGAATAGCATGTGGTCATGGTCAGCAAAACGAACGCTCGGTGTGGCCCAAGACCTCTACGATAAGTTCAAACTCACGACTTACCCCCGAACCGATTCAAAGTATCTAACCGAAGACATGCATGAAACGGTCGCAAAGACACTCGACGATCTTTCGAGCCAATCGAATTATTCTGAACACGTCAAGCGCCTTCAAACTGATGGTTTGGCAAATGCAAAGCGCAACTTCAACAATTCGAAGGTATCAGATCACTACGCCATTGTACCTACTGGACAAAACCCTCCCCTTAATTTTGGAGGCGACCATGCTAAACTCTACGATATGATCGTACGAAATTTCTTGGCATCATGGCACCCCATAGCTGAATGGACCGTCACCAAACGAACATCAACCAAATCTGGGCATCAATTCATCAAGGAAGTTGAACGCTTGGCCGTGCCTGGATGGCGTGCTGTCGTCGCAAAGAAGGACAAAGTGCCAGAGGGTTGGGGCAATCTCAGTAGTAATCCCTGTGAAACAACGCTTGATTCTCATGAATTCTCAGAAGAGAAAAGCAAGCCAAAAAATAGACTCAAGGAAGCAAGCCTGCTCCAACTCATGGAGCATGCTGGCAAACATATCGATGATGAGGAGCTTGCAGAAGCGATCAAAGAAAAAGGATTGGGGACGCCTGCAACACGTGCTGATACCATTGAAAAGCTGTTGGGCCGCAACTACATTCGTAGATCACGCAACGGTACCATCAGTGCATCGCCTCATGGAATCAGGATGATTGACGTACTTCGCCGTATTCCGGTCGAATGGATTACCTCGCCCGAATTGACCGGGGACATGGAAGCCTCGCTGCTCTCTGTTCAACGCGGTGAAGCACCGATGGAAACCTACATGGAAAAAATCATCCAACAAACTCAAACAATGGTTGAACGGATTCGAGACCACGACCGAAGCACCCTCTATCTTGACGAGCCAAGCCTAGGCGAATGCCCATCTTGCAGCGGAGCAATTATGGAAAATACTCTGGCTTACCAGTGCGAAAAGAATGAGGGAAGAAACAAAGGATGTCCGTTTGTCTTCTGGAAAGACACTTCCGGTCGTTGGTTTGACCGCAACACTGCTTCACTACTCATAGAGAACAGTTCCCTTGACGACCTCCATGGATTCTTTTCTCAGGCAGGAGAAGGGTACGAAACATCTGTAGTACTTTCAAAGGATGGAAAGGTCACAACCAAAGGCGGTGCTGGCGGGGGTACCAGTGAAGACGACGAAGTATTGTGCCCATGTCCGGTATGTGACCACGGATCAATCCGAATTACAACCAACGCCTATAATTGTGACAACACCGAATGTACCTTCCGAGGAATGCAGAACGTCATGTGCAAGAGATTGATTACGCCAGATGAGGCAAGACCTATTTTCACCGATGGAAAATCCGTTCTTCTTGAGGAATTCACGTCAAAGCGAAATAAACCGTTCAATGCTTTTCTCATGCTTGATAAGAATCGTGTGAAATATGATTTCCCTCCGCGTGCTGCCGCTGCAGATGCCAAACGCTTCACCGTAGTTCCTGGCGTGGTGGCAATTTGCCCCCAAACAAAGGCCAACATCATTGAAACTGAGACACATTATACAACAGAAGATAATTCAACGAATTGTAAAATACACATTGAGCGATGTATTTCGAAGCGAGACATTACACGAGAGGAAGCAAAAACGCTCATTGAAACAGGCACAGTAGGTCCTTTTGATGATTTCACTTCCAAGAAGACAAATAACCCCTTTGCAGCCTCATTATACCTGAAAAAGAATCAGGCCGTTGGATATAAGTTTGCCAAACGGTCATGAGGGACTTCTCCGTAAAGGAAGGTTGAAACAATACCTTTCACACGAAGAGATATGGACACCTACCACTACGATGTCGTCATCGTCGGTGCGGGACCTATCGGAGGAAGGTCTGCTGAACTTCTTGCTGAAACCGGACTCTCGGTCTTGATGCTCGAGGAGCACACAGAAATCGGGCGTCCGTTCCAGTGCGCTGGTTTGGTGACCCCGTCTGCAATGAAGGTTGTAGAAGCGTATGATACAGTTCTCGAGGAAGTGGATGGAGCATTGATTCATGGGCCAAGTGGAACCCTCGTCCCCGTCGGTACAGAAGGTGTACTGAGAACCTATGTTGTTTGCAGAAAGCGCTTCGACCAATTTGTTGTTCAAAAGGGCATGGAAGCAGGAGCTCATATGTGGCTGAATTCATCCCCAATCGATGCTACAATTGAAAACGAGGGAGCAACGATTGTTGTCAAAAAGGACGGAACAGAAGTTACCGTTCGATGCAAATTGATCATCGGTGCGGATGGCGCACACAGTTGGACACGCCGTTATTTCAAAATGGGACGACCCAAAGAATTGATGATTGGATTTCAGACAGAAGTCGTCGGATATCAAGGACGTGAACGCTGGCTGGAGATGTACAGCGGTGAAAGCATCGCACCTGGATTCTTTGCGTGGGTAATTCCATCTGGTTTTGGAACCCATCGAATTGGATTGTGGTCAACCGCAGACCGACTTAACGGGAGAAGCATTGAATCATGCTACCAAGACCTGCTTGACCATCCCCTCTGGAAGGATAGATTCAGCGAAACTCAAGAAATAGCACGATATTGTGGACCCGTACCTTCTGGTATGGTCAAAAAAACTGTCAAGGAACGTGTGATGTTACTCGGTGACGCTGCAGGCATGGCAAAACCCACAACCGGGGGTGGCATCGGTCCGGGATTCCACCAAATACAGTGCATATTGACACCACTCGTAGATGCGGTCAACAAGAATGATTTGTCAGAATCGCGATTGCGTGCCATCACGAAAAAACCCTGGGAAGCAATGAAAAAAGAACAGGATAGAGCTCGTGCTTTACGAAATCTCTTGGTCAGCGATTGTAGTGATAATAAACTCGACCAGCATTTCATGAACTTTGCTCATCCTGACACACTGCAACTCATCAATGAGGTCGGTGATATTGAGAAACCCGTCCCACTCGGCATGGCCTTGTTGCGAAATGTACCAGCATTCCGACCTCTCGCTCTCAAAGCAGGGGTTCGTCTTCTTTTGAGTTAGGTGATCCTGTGGTCGAACTCAAAGAAATTCAGCGTATCCGTTACCCTCCCTTTGAGGCGTCTCGATGGATTCCCTCTGCACTACCAATTGCTCAACGGACTGCTTCCATAGGAGATTTTGAGTCGAAGGCAGAGGCTCAAAGCTTCCTCAATACCAAAGGCCCGTCGGTTCAAATTGGTGAAGAAGATTCATGGCTAATTGAACGGAGTTACAGATACGGCGAAGATGAACTCCATCCCATCAGCGAACTGGCTGTATTGGAACACGAAACCTTCCCGAATGTCGTGTACAGACAACGCCAAGGTTGGTATCTTATTCCTAATCCAATTCACAATATATTGCGGAAATTTATCAACGGTGTTGTCGTTATCCTCTTGCTTAGCCTGGCTTATCTCTTCATTTCTCCCATCCTTATCTTCCTCTCAATTCCAGTGTACGGAATTGAAACGGTTCGTTGGGGTTTGTTGGACTACCCCTCCCTTGCAGTTGTCGTTGTACCGTTAATTTTTGCACCCTTAATCGTGAGAGTATGTGCGAATTTACTTGAACTTAGGAGGCAGAATTCCTTTCTCAAACGTGGACTAAAATCTCCTACGATCAAGTTTCTCAAATCGAGTATTTCTGACCAAGCGCTTGAATTCGACCTGATATTTCCAGAATGGGATGATGGCTGGAAGCATGTAGATGTCATGTGGAGAGTTGGTGTTCTACCTCCTGCTAGAGAAGTGTTATTCAAGGAACTCGCCCGTGAAGTCACTCGCCAACCGCCTCCAGGTCTAGCAACCGAATTACCGCATCATTGGGAAGAGGGTTTAGATGACGGAACTGCAGGTGGGGAGGATGCTCCTATGGAGCTCCAAGATGTCAAAGGAGGCTTCTATCTCCGCCCCATGCGAATAATGTCATCTGGAGGAAGCCAGCGATGGGATGATGGGAAATCAATCTGCCTCTCACCCCCCGAACCCATTTGGCCAGGAACCCTCAATTCCGACTTGATTCGCATCCATTGGGAATGCATTATACGGATTGAGCGGGAACAAAAAGGTGCTCTTCTTTGGGTTCAACCTCTCAAGGTCGCTCATTCAAAAACATTAGACAGAATCACCGATTTACCACTGCACGATGGCCGTTCCGAATTGGACATTAGATAATCAACACATTCATGGATGTCAATGCCTTGCATCTTTCATGGACAAGCGAAAAGCGTCTGCTTTCTTCTTTGTCGCCATCATGCTTCTAGCAGGGTGTATGAGTGGTAGTGACCCTGCTCCGATTGAAGAAGTCATCATTGAAACCTATACCATTGAGCCTACCTGGGTTCTATCTCCAAATGCCATTCAATTGGGTGATGAGGCTACCTTTTTACTCAATGTTGAGCAACAGGGGACGGGAGAATATTCCATCGAGCCGACCGTACTTCTTCCATCATTTGCGACGCTGAATGTCTTTGACTGGACACAGCAAGATGGTACTGAATCCACGAAGACATACCAATTATCGTTCATCCCTGCCTCAGTAGGTGAACATATTATTTCAATCGCTTTTGCAAATCAAGGTTCAAACAACTTAGTGCCACAACCAGCAAAAATGGTCCACGTACTGACCGTGCTACAACCTGATGAACCGGCACCCATCCTCACCGTTCCCGCACAATTGGTTTTAGAAGAGCCTAATTTGGTGTGGTTTGAAGGTAGCATAGAACACACCGACTCAAATTCCTGTGCTATAACATACACCGTTACAGATGGAAATTCTGGTCAAATTAGCCTTAATGAACAAGAAACATGGAAAGTGCTGCTCGATTTTACCGAGGCTACTTCATCCCACACCATTACCACTGTAGCCACATGCGGAGTCTACACAATTCTAAGCGACACGACGGTCACTCAGGTGATTATTGAAGGTGCAGGGGATGATGAAGATGGAGACGGTATTCAAAATGCTAATGACCTCTGTCCAACAGGATATGGAGCAAATGAAGGTTGGCAATCGACACTTACAACCGACGGAGATCGTGATGGGTGTCGAGATAATGATGAAGACGAAGATGACGACAACGACGGAATCATTGACCTTTATGATGGATGTCCAACATCCTACGGATGGATTAGCACCCCAAGTGCCGACTACGATTACGATGGTTGCCATGATGCCGATGAAGACGATGATGATGATGGAGACGGGGTTTTGGATCTCGATGACTCTTGCCCAATTGGTCGGAAAGGGTGGGCATCCAACCGGTACAGCGACTGGGACAATGATGGTTGTTCGGACCTCGACGAAGATGACAACGACGACAACGATGACCTACGAGACGAAATTGATGACTGTCCAAAGGGAGTTGCAGAATGGCAATCAAACAATACAACGGATTGGGACCATGATGGATGTCACGATTTCAATGAGGATGAGGACGATGATAACGACGGAGTCAATGATGTTAATGCGACTGGTTCTACACTTGATTTATGCCCTCAAACACCCAAAAACGCCACTGATATCAACGAATTTGGGTGTGCTGCACTTCAACGTGACACTGATGGAGACGGAGTAAATGACTTTGTTGACCAGTGTGAGGGGACACCTACAGGACTTCAAGTGAATTCTCTCGGCTGTGCTGATTTAGACGGCGATGGCGTCTTCGCCAATGTTGACCTCTGCCCGCAATCACCCGACAGATGGAGCGTCAATGCTGTAGGTTGTGCAGTCGTCCAAGAGCCAGTGGCTTGGACAGACAGCACCAGCCTCAACGGTCCGATGCAAACTGTTCCACAATTCAGTTTTCCTACCCTCAATGGCACATACAACTTCAAAAACCGCTGGAGCGGACATGATGTCTACTTTTTCATGTTCAAGTATACCGATTCCAGCGGTAATTCGAACACTGGAACGTGGGGGCAAAACCCTGGTAAATTCATACGCAATTTACCAGAAAATACACAACTCTTCTACGGTTCATTTGATAACAGTTATCACAACGATATAATTTCTCAGCGTAATACAGTTTTGGCAGGATTAACCGCATCTGAAGAAGCGTATTGGGACTCACGCATCCATTATATCGACATGGATGCGAGTAATCTTGGAGGTGGCATAGGCTCCATCATCTCATCCTTCAACAATCCATTCTTTGTTGGAATTGACCGCTTCCAACTAGCAAGAGAGACCGGTTCACTCTACGCTTGGACTTCTCAATCCAATGATCCGTTCCATCTCTCCTTTGAGCCCAATCAATGGGTTGCAGAATTCCCAACCAAGATTCGTCAGCATGACCCCGCAGTACATGCAGTGACGATCATGGACTTTCAAAGGCACACGGGTGGCTGGGGAGGGGGTTACTCTGAATTTGCCAACGCGACAATGAACCTACCCCAAGATTTGACATCGTATGACACCCTTGAAGTGTACCATGAACATGCCTGTTATGAACGTAAAAATCGCTATCAAAACTCAGACCAGTCCTACGGAGGATGCCACGAGTGGGATTACCTCGCCTACCTCTATGTCTGTGATGAAATGAACAATTCAATATGCAATACCGAGATGGTTCGATGGATAACTACCTACGGAAGAGAAGGTATGTGGTTAACAGACATTAGCCCCTATCTTTTCATGCTCAATGATGGAGAAGATCGACGATTTAAGTATGCAGGAGCGAATAAGGGAGATCTTACTGTCACTTTCCTCTTCAGTGATTGGGGAAGTGGAACTCGCGCAACCAATGCCACCTACGCATTCAGCGGGGGGCAGTTTGATGGCACATACAATAACGAATCTCGCTATCTTCGCCAACTTAATTTCACGACACCTGCATGGGCAACCAGTGTTGAAATTGTCGCTACAATCACCGGCCACGGTTTCAATAAAGACAGTGCGAATTGTGCTGAATTCTGTGACCACCAGCATTATTACACCATGGGAAGTCATCAAACATACGAATGGCATCCTATCGTATACAGCAGTGAAGGTTGCGAAAATGAAGTCAACAATGGGGTTGTTGCCAATCAATTTGGTTCATGGCCATTTGGAAGAGCGGGTTGGTGTGCAGGACAAGATGTCAAGCAGTGGAGGTATGACATCACGGACTGGGTTGACAATTCAACCAATAATACGAATCATCTCACCTACAGAGGCTATTACAACGGTGCGGAATATGTCCCCTCTGACGGAATCGGGAACGGTGGACGTAACATACGTGCTGTCGTTTGGGTTGTATTTTATGGTCCCACAACGGGTGTTGGAGCAGCAAGTTGAGCCACATCATCTGAAAGTTGAACCGTTGAGAGCCAAGCATAATCACTGTCCCTTCGTTGAGGGATAAAACCTGCTCGAACAATCGATGTTTGGAGTTCATATTCCGATGCATCGAGTTTGCTCGTACCGGATGCCGAAACAACATTCTCTTCCATCATGGTTGAACCAGCATCATCAGCTCCAGCAAGGAGAGCCATTTGTGCAATCTGCAGACCCATCGTCGGCCAAGAAGCCTGTATATGTTCAACATTGTCAAGATAGAGGCGAGATATGGCAACGTGCCTCAAATATTCTGAAGACCCAGCTCCAAGTGTATGTTTATTCTGACCCCGATTCCTACGGCCAAAGGAGTTGACTTCAAGTTGAACAGGCCATGCGATAAATGAAGTAAAACCTGAGCCACCTTTGGCATGAGTCCGGTCTTGTAGCACACGAATTGCATCCATATGACGAACCCGCTGCTCATTCGATTCACCAAAGCCAATGACATTGGTAGCACTTGTCGTTAAATCCAAAGATTGGGCTTCTTCCATGACTCTAAGCCAATTTTGAGGTGAGCCTTTTTTGGGTGAAACATCGTTTCGAACTGCATCGACAAGCATTTCGGCACCACCGCCAGGTAGGCCGTGCATCCCAGCCTCTTTCAGTGAAGAAAGGACCTCAAGGGTCGACATCCCGCAAACATCAGCCAAACCCTCAATTTCAATGGGGCTAAAGCAATCCAAGTCAATATTTGGGTGGTTGGTTCTGAGATGCTTGATGAGGTCAATATACCACTGGAAGGGAAGGTCCGGATTGACCCCTCCTTGCATGAGGATACGAGAACCATGAATCGCTTCAAGTTCGCTTACCCGCTTAGAGATTTGCTCATAGGTTTGGGTGTAGGTTTCATCGTGACCTGGTGGACGATAAAAGGAACAAAATTGACAGTTGATCGTACAGACGTTCGTGTAGTTGATATTCCTGTCAACAAGATAGGTCACTTGTCCTCCTGGATGCATCGCCATACGCCGTCGGTGGGCTGCTTGCATCAATGTGTGGAGGGGAGCAGTGTTATAGAGCAAGGTTGCTTCTTCAATTGACAGACGATGTGCTGAGGCTTCTTCCCTACTCCAGCCGGCTTGACGCATGAGAATACTTCGCCAATCCAAGGTATCACCTCATTGAAGGGGGACGCCAACAATACTTTCGATGTCTTCAATCGTTTTCGGACAGTCAGCTGTAAGTACGACTGGTCCATCTTTGGAGACCAAGACATCGTCTTCAATACGAATTCCAATGTTTGCATACCGAGGAGGGCAGTCTACATCGGGCCTCCATGCGCCAAAGTAGAGTCCGGGTTCAACCGTCAAGCACATTCCCTCTTCGAGGGTTCGGGGTACGCCACCTGGCTTGTACACGCCTACATCGTGAACATCTAGGCCAATCCAGTGACTCGTATTGTGCATGTACCAGTTGCCGAGTTCACCCGATTCAGAATTCAATGCTTCATCGAGCGTTTGGGAAATAATTCCCAATTCAATAAGGCCTTCAGCAAGCACCTTTCGTGCTGCGTCATGGGGTGCTGTATAGGGTTGTCCAACTCTGCATGCATCAATTGCAGCGTATTGTGCCTTCAATACCAAAGCATATATTTCTCGTTGGGCTTCTGAAAACTTCCCAGAAATAGGCCAAGAGCGGGTAATATCGCTGGCGTAACCTCTGAATTCTGCACCAGCATCAATCAATATGACCTCATCCCAATTGCATTCATCGCTGTTCACAGTGTAGTGTAGAATCGTTGCATTTTCTCCGCAGCCGACAATGGAAGGGTAAGACCAACCAGATCCACCTGCATAAGAAAAGAAGCCTTCAATGACGGATTGAAGTTGGTATTCTGTGACACCTTTGCGGCTGTGACGCATTGCAAGTTCGTGAGCGAGGCTAGCAACTTTTCCAGAATAGAGCATTTGCTCAATCTCCGATTCAGATTTTCTCAAACGAAGTTCAGCGATTATTGCGGAGGGGTCTTCGATGGTAACAGGCCCCGTACCAAAGTGTTGACGCGCACGGTCTCGTTTACGCACGGCTTCGTTGACAAGCTGGTCGACCTCTACATCGACACCACCACGCAAATACACTCGTCGAGCATCATTCATCCAGTTTGATAGGTGTTCATCGCGCTCATCGCATGAATAGGCTTCATCAATCGGCCAATCAGTGACTGCTCCTTCTGTACCAGGCCTGCGACCTTCCCAGATTTCTTTGAGCGTATCCTTTGGTTGAACAAATAGGTACGTCTTCCAAGTACCTTCAACGCACCTCATCACAAGAGTTGCCTCTGGGTCAACCCACCCTGTGAGGTATAGTAGGTCGCTGGTTGTACGGTAACGATAGTGTACGTCATTAGAATGGGTAGCCATTTTTGGTGAGCAAAGGATGAGCAGGTCGTCGCTACGGAATTGGGAAATCAAACGTTGTTGACGCATGCGGAATTCCTGCAGCGGAGTTGAAGCAGGTCGGTCGGGCAAACTTGCGAAGGCCTCTGCGAACATGTTTCACCCTCGCGCTTCGTCTTCTTCAACCGTTGCATCATGCCCGTTCGGTGAACGGAGAGTTCCATCTGGAACCGTACCGTCCGATGTGTTCCATTTAGGAATATCAAAATCTACTTTTTTTGTCGAACGAATGACGAATACTAGAATGAGGACAATGACAAAGAGTAAACTAACGGCCTGTATAGGTGAAATCAACGTGCTCACTGAGTCTTCAGATGATGTGATTACAATTTCAAATGAAATTGAATCGGTTGCTCCATCATCATCGAAAACGATCAGTTCAACTGAATGCAAGCCTTCTCCGTCAAAATCATCAAAATTTAATTGACTCTGCCCACGAATTGAAGTTGATTCATCGATGACCCATAGGTATTCAATGGGCTCATTGTCAATGCTATAGGTGCCATCAAGCGTCCAATTGCTCCCGGGCCCGACCTCAACACGTTGGTTTCCATTTATTTGCAAACCATCTGCAACCAAAATCACTTGAGGTTTGATGTTTTCAACAGAGAAGTTATGTTGGAGTGTGATTGAAAAACCTGCTTGATCACGTACAAAGAGTTCAACATGATAATCACCTGAATCTGTTAGATTGAGGAGGATGGTACCGGTTGAAATCAGTTCTGAATCATTTACAGCTCGAATCGTTCCGCCATCATGGTGAATGGACCATTGATTGGTCAACTTACTGCCTTCAAATCCATCCGATAGTTCTGCATATAATTGAAATTCTTCACTCTCTAGGACACGATCCGGTCCAGAAATACTACCTGTAGGGGGGGTGGAGTCAAAGGTGACGCTGCTGCGGACTTTGCCACTTTGACGGAGTAAATCATCTTTCATTGAAACATCAACGAACCAAATCCCATCGGGAAGAGATAAAGTCGATTGATTGAGAGTCAAGGTCACGACATAGCCTTGGGATGAATAGGGGATGGATCGCACGATCGGTTCATCAAGACAAACACCAAATGGCGCCTGGCAAAGTTCGGCCTCGAATTGAAGTTCAGTGTATTGACCTGAAGGGGTAATGAGCTGGAATTCTAATTCTACGGCATCTCCACTTACAACAGACTGGGTCTCAACGGATTCAGAAGTAGCGTAATCTCCAATTTCATCGAGGAGGATCGGTCGGTGATGGGCTTGTCCGATGAAGGCCACGAGGAATGGTTCGAATGGCACAGTATCTTCCCAATTCGTTTGTAAACTGATGAAACATGTGCAGTCAATACCTGTCACATTAATGTCTAAGGTCCATCGAAATGAGTCCTTACCCACTGGCACCACTGAGGTGAGATATGGTCCACTGAGCAAGGTGATCGGCGTGGATGTGCTGATGTTGACCAGTGACCAAGTTGCGTTACGGAGGGGTTTATCTGAGATTCCCGAGAGGAGGAGGGATGCTTGTGTATTCATTCCATGGGCTTGGTCAAATGCAAAACCGTTCGAATATTGGGTGGAACTTGATTCATCAGCCATTGTAGATTGAACGGGAAGACATGCCACTGCAACAACAACAACGAGCAAGAGCGTTAATTCCCTTCGCAATCCGGGGCGCTCGTTCATAGTCATCATCTATTCAGTCACTAAAAGGGTCACACAACTCACCCTGTCCAGGGTAGGAGACAGGGTTGCGCGGGTTTGTATCCCATTTGTATTCACAATAATTGACGTGCCCATCACCGTCTGTATCAACCATACGGTCGGCACCATCAAATGGGTCAAATTGGAAGTGATACTCCCAACCTGTTGCCATACCGTCATCGTCGTGGTCTTGATAGTAAACTTCAGGCCCGTCGTTCCAATCGTCACCATCCGTGTCATTTGTGATTGGATTGGTACCGTTTTGCATTTCCTCAAAATTGGTGTAATTTTGTAGATTATCGTAGAATCGCTGACCGTCAGGTGTGGTTGGGTCAATATTGCATTCCGAATTTGTTGTATCGTTGTATCCCGGACAGTAACGCTTGATGAGACCAGTTCGATTGAGTCCGTCGTCATCAGGGTCTTCAAACCCGTCATCAAGGCCATCAAGGTCGCTGTCTGGCATTGAAGGGTCCATCACACCACGAGCACCATAAGCACCAATGGTCGAGTTATCAACAAGTCCTGTCTCAAATGCTAGTTGCGAATAATACACTTCCCAACCGTCGGGAAGCATGTCTCCATCGGAATCGTCGTCAACAGGGTTGGTGTCCCAGCGATCGGGTGCTTCAAGACCGTTAGCGAGTGTGTCGTTGTCGATGTCAAAGGTGTCATCCTTGAGCGAATCCAATGACGGGTCGAGAGCCCAACGGCCGTTGCACCCATCGCACAGATTATTTCCTGGCATGAGGAAACCTGTTAGATTCATCTCACTGACGGCAAACTTGGGTTCCAGCGCAAAGCCACCCAACCAGTTTTGCCACTCATACCCACCGGGTTGCATGGTACATGAGTTGCTTTGACTACTTGTATCACAGCCAGGACGGAGCCATGTGGACGTGGCAACCCATAGGCTGTGGGAATTGGTATTATCTTCTGCGGATTTTACTTGCATTTCCCATCCATCAAGCATGCCATCGGAGTCGGTATCGTTCAACAGTGGATTGGTAGGGTTTTGGAACGGACGCGGTACAAAGAGTACTTCTTGTCCGTCAACCAATCCGTCGTCATCGGTATCAGAGTTATTGGCATGCGTGAGGAAATTATCTTCACCTGCAACGACTTCTTCGCCGTCTTCAAGTCCATCATTGTCGGTATCAAACATGCAAGGGCTGGTGGCATATGCTTCCCCATCCCACATGAAATTGTTTCCAGCCTCTTCGAGGTCGGTCAAACCATCTGAATCGGTATCAGGATTGGATGCATTAGAACCGCCGCCGTTACATACGGTAGAAAATTCAGCAAAGTCTGACAAACCATCAGAATCGGTGTCGAACAGACCTGGGTCAGACGTAACCCATGTGGGCTGCACACCTCGATTAACAACCAAGATTTCCCAGCCCATCACTTCAATGCCGTCAATAAGGCCGTCTCCGTCTGTATCGGAATTGAGTGGGTCAGTGCTACGACCGTCTAGAACACCGTCTTGGTCACGGTCATTGGCTTGGTATTCCATCACGTTGGTGAATTGTTCTTCAGCCTCAACAATACTGACCCAACTGAAAAGACGTGAATCCACAGTGTCGCCCACAGAGACATGGATACCGTAGACATATCCGTCCACTGGTGCGAGAAGGTTGACAATTTGTTGGTTTCCACCGCCGAGTGTAATTCGAGCTCGGGCGACCGTTTCGTTAGCCTCAACTTGTTCATCAAGAACAACATCAATTGCGTGGACGACTGCAGAATTTTCAAGTGTACTGAACATGACTTGTCCGTCATTGTCAGCATCCCATCCATCACGGTCAGGGTCTTGGTTCCGGTTTACTGCAGAGCGAGGGTGCAGACCGTTTACTGCTTCCCATTGGTCTGGCATATCGTCTTGGTCCGTGTCTTGGAGCCACGGAGAAGTGAAGTTTCCTTCGCCAAATATTTGGGCAACCTGGTATTCTTCGAGATTGTTCATTCCATCTTCATCCCAGTCGCCATAGCCATCAGAAGCATTGGCAGGATTGAGGACCTGAGCCGCATTGGGTGCAAGTTCTTCAATTGAGTAACAATATTCGAATCCATCGGGCATACCATCGCCGTCGGTATCCCAATCCGACGGACCGTTGAGGAGGCCATCATCGTCCATGTCCATCATGAACCAGCTGCGATCAACGCCAAAGAAGGGTCCAACACGTGGTTCAGGGTCGAGGAGAGCCTCATTGCAGTTTTCACCCATTCCGGTGTAGAGCGCAATTGATTCATTGGCGATTTCAACGATGTCGTCAATGAGATCATTGTCCGAATCCCGAGCGGTTGGATTTGTACCAAAGGATTCTTCTTCAAAATTAGCGAGACCGTCATCGTCGGTGTCAAGAACCATATCACACGAATGGCGGTCATTTGAGGCGAGGTCATCCCAATCAGCCATTCCGTTTTCCCCGTTGAATCGTGTTTCAAGTGCATCTACCATTGCTTGGTCAAGCAAGAGACAATCCCAATTTCCATCGAGGGGATTGAACAAGGTTACTTCTCCACCCGGCGTTTGCACAGCCATGGTGTAGAGCGATTCCCAGCGGTCATTCAGGCCGTCGTTATCGGTATCTGCACGCTGGGGGTCAGTACCCAATTCTTGTTCAGCTTGGTTGGTCAGTCCGTCTCGGTCTGGATCACCAGTAGGCCCTTGGTTGGGGTCAGGCCATGAATCAGTTTCGTTAGCGATGGTAGCATCTTCAGTCTCCTCACTTTGTGTTGGGTCGACATTGATGTCATCAGATTCACCGTTGTCAAGTGGGTTCAACCCATGTTGTACTTCCCAACCATCACTCATCCCATCGTTGTCAGTATCGGCATCATTGACGTCGGTACCGTATTGAGTTTCTTCGAGTTTGTCTGAAAGGCCGTCTCCGTCAGTGTCAATTGCTTCGCCCATAAGGTCTGCTTCACCACGCAAATCCTCTTCCACTGCGGACTCAAAACCACCGACGCTTTCGTTGGTTTGGAAGAACCCTGAAACACCCACAAAAAGAGTGCCAAAAATGAGGGTTGAAATGATTGCTACAGTTGCCATTTGATTGTGTTTGAGGCTCATAGGACATACCCTGCACATCAGTGCAACTCAACCGAGGTGGTGATTCGGTTATGAACCTTGACCAAAGATGAGCAGAAAATTGAAACCGGTCGGCGAGAAGTGTTATGTTTTCACTGCATAATCAACGGAATGGAAGTTGAGGGACATCAAGACCTTCGACGGATGAATTGTAACCGTAATGATGGGCGATTGACCATGGCCTCGCTCAAACATACCGGCAAGGATACCACATGTCAGTGCAGGGAGAGGAGAATGAACAGAAAACTCCGTGGCATCATCATCGTCCAAAAGACTGGATTTCATGCTCACATGACCCAACCCTCGTTGCGAAAGGTGAATATGGAATAATTCAGCCCAATCTGAAGAATGTTGAACAAAAACTGGAGTTTCAGAATCCTGAAAGCCCTGCTTAGCAGCGTATGCTACCGACGCAAAGAGTTGGCATTCATTGGATGAGGTCCCCTCAACATGCCAATCCCTCAACCACGATGTTTGGCCGTAAAGCGGTCGGCCAATGAGGGCGTTGTACAACTGGTAAAACGCAGAGATATGAACGAAAAACGAACGTTGTTGGCCTCGGAAGAAACCATAACTACGAGCCTCTAACTCAAGATCAATTTCACCTTGAATCGTATCTGATTCACCATCAGCTCCCCATTGCAAATGAGGTGGTTTCTGAACCGATGCCATGGGTTCCGATTTCTGTTCGAAATCAAGGTCGACACGCTCTAGGGAGCGTTGTTGCCACCCCATGGTCCACCGTTCTTGTGTCAGGTACTCCTTGTGGGCAAGTGCCACGCCAACCGACCAAGCATCATGGCAGGGCATCATGATGTGATTGTTTTGAAGTGAAAATATCCCCCATCCCATAGAAATACAGCGGGCATTGAGACGCACCTGGATTTTTTTGCCCCCAAAGAATCGAGGCCTACGGAACATGACATGATTGGAAAGAACTAATTCTTCTGCATCCGTTCCTGCGTAAATCAATTTCCGTCCCATAGGGGATTCAAATAACGCGTCCAAATGAGTGCATAAAAGTTCAAATTCACGAACACCGAATAATGCAATTGGAGTGTCCGTGTTGTCGAAAAAATATCCATTTCTCCCAAAGATAAACCCTTGATGAAGTGGTAATTTTTGAGCCATGGAATGACACCACCATCAAACAGGATATCCCGAACGTCCTTCATCATTGAAACAATAACCGATGGTTTGGCGCTGAGATTTGAGTGCATGAACATCTTTTTTGACGGATTTGGGGTCTTCTCCCTTCAGCAAAACACGCGCATATAATGACGCTACCATCTCCATATCTGACGTTGTAAAACCAACCCGTGTGAGTTCTTGAACGCCCAAGCGCAATCCAGAAGGTGTCATGGCTTTGGTATCGCCCGGCAACATGTTCATGTTGGTGATAATCCCTGCCTCTTCCAAAAGTTGTGCCGCTTTCGCACCAGCGCCTGAGTCTGTTTCACCATGGCGAGTCAGAACTTGATGTGAAGCTGTGTAACCACGACTTTCGGCAAGGACATCAAAGCCTTCACCCGCAAGTGCTTGTGCAAAGGCTTGTGCATTTGCAACTGTGTCGATAGCATAATCTCGCCCAAATTCTTGAAACTCTGTAAGTGCCATCACTTTCCCTGCAACATGATGAAGGTGATAGGATGAGCATACGCCAGGAAACATGGCATTGTTGAGGCGCTTATGCATCGATTCATCGGTCGATGAAGAGAGAAGGAATCCACCCTGGGGCCCGGGAAATGTTTTGTGACTTGAACCCGTCATGAGGTCCGCACCTTCTCGCAGTGGATCCTGAAATTGCCCGCCAGCAATAAGACCCAAAACGTGAGCGCCGTCATACATGACAGTAGCACCCACTTCGTGAGCAGCATCTGCCATTTCCCGAAGGGGGGTTGGGAAGAGAAAAACTGACTGCCCAAACAGTGCAACTTTCGGCTGAACTTCACGTATCACCTTGCAAGCAGCATCAATGTCGGGCTCCATTCGCTCTTCATTCCAAGGATAGGTCGTGAGATTAAGATCCCGCAATCCCACTGCTCCCATTCGGGCGTGGGAAATATGACCCCCATCGGCTGTTGAGACTGCTGTGATGCGGTCTCCTGGACGAGCGAGAGCTTTGAGTGCTCCGATGTTGCTCACCGTACCTGAAATCGATTGGATGTTGGCGAATGAACAATTAAAAACGCGTTGAGCGAGTTCAATTCCAAGTGCCTCAATGGTGTCGAAATCATCGCATCCTTGGTAGTAGCGTTTTCCAGGCAAGCCTTCTGCATAGCGCCCGTGTAAATCACTACCAACAATGTCTCGGACAAGGGGAGAGATGATGTTTTCAGAGGCGATCATGCCGAGGCCGTTTCTATAATGCTGTCCGCTGGATTGAACTGCATTGAGAACAGTTGTAGCATGTTCACGATTCGTTGTCCCAGATGAAACTCCTAAATCTGTCTCGCTCATGTTAGGATACTGTGCAAATCAGTCTTTGAACTGATTGACTGTGGATTCTCAACGGGTGCTGGGACGGGACGAGGTATTGCTAGACCGCTCGCTTCGTATTGTATTACGTGGAATGAAACGCTCTTGGTCAGCATGTTCCTCGCCCTTTGCCGCTGCATTGAGAGATTTAGGGTCCTTCTTTCGGATATAGTTGGTACGACCACGATAGGCCACTGGTCCAATAACCCGTTCGAGATGAGGACCTTCTTCGTCATGTTCTCTTGGCCGCTTGAGCCACCACGCCTTACCGAGGGGTTGAACGCGAGGAGGGCGTGCTTTTCGAATACTGATTGCACGACGACGCAACCGAGCCTTGACCTTTTTCTCAGACTCTTTTGGGAGCCGTTCATACATCCATGCCGGCATACCGATATCCAATACCACGCCGTTGACAGTCACCAATATCCCTGAGAGAAGCAGATGCGTACCAATGGGAATATTTTCCATTGTTGGTTGCGCCTTAAACCGCTTCATCCTCTTTGCGTACTTGAGCATGCCACGCTGGTCACGATGTTTGATGAGCATCTCTTGCTGTTTGTTGAATCGGCGGTAACTGAAATGCAATGTCATCAGAACACCCAAGAGAGTCATCCCTTCAGTTTGTCCAACTTCTTGGTAGGTCAAAATACTGAGAACAATCCACATAGGTATCAGCACGAAGTAGGTGAAAATCACCGACAAAATACCTTGCGAAAAACGAGGTGGCATGGCGGTTCGAGCGGCTTCATGTGCAGCGATCATAACGTTCGCATTCAATGCCTCGTCAATACCACCTTTTTGTTTGAGAGCTGCATATGCATTAACAGGAGCAGCATCCAACCATTTCTTCGCCTCTTTGTCGTTATCCAATATGAGAGATACTTCGAGGTTTTCCCGGCCCTTCTTCCCGTAACCAAAGATCACAGCGACTGCCATTACTCGGGGGTCTTTGCTATCGCTCTTAATCAACTCATCCAGGATGCTTTTCGCATCGTGCCATTGACCAGTATCAAGTAAACACAAGGCAACAGCAATGCGCGGTCGGACACCTGTTGGATCCTTCCGAACCAATGAAATCGCCAAGTCCAATGCTTCATCGTAGCGACGTTGTGCTCGAAGAAGAGCGACCATTGATAATTGACCAATCAGAGATATCCGATCGTTTTGAACCATCATGTCGCTGGGTTGGGGTTTCCAATACCCGAGCATTCCTTGGAGCATTTGTATGTGATCAATCGCCGAATTATTTTCCCAATCCCACAAATCATCTTCGGTGACCCTCCCGTGCCATGGATCCATCCACTCACAAATGAATGAGAGAATTTCTGGTTCATCATATCCCTCTGGCTGCTGAAGTCCATGGAGGGCTTCTCGTGCAGCATCTAAGCGACGCAACGCCATGTATCCAGTAGCGATGATCATGCGAGCTTCGTCATCGTCGCCACCTGCTTGGGCGAGAAGTTTACGGCTTTCTTCAATGGCTTCTGGCCACAACCCTCGTAGTGCTTTTTCCCACATTGAGGCACGTGACTGTTCTTGGCGAATAAGGGCTTGGTCACCCGGGAAATCATGGGTTTGAACCTTGATGAGTAAATCAATATCTTCGTTGAATGCTGCCGTTTCAACAAGATTCTGTAGACGGTCACCACCCTGCAACTTAACAGCACCTTCCCTCCGCTCGTCAGGATTCAAATCGAATCGCAAACGAGTCAATGACGAAAACCGTGCCATTGAGAGCAACCATGTCAGCATAAAAACAGCCTGACCGACTGCAATAAACATCCACACTGTGAGAAGGCGATAGTATTCTGAGAATCCATTACTCTCAAGCCAATCAGTAAGCGGCATGAGGTCTCCAAATTCTTTGTAACATACCAGAATCAAGAGAAGTACGGTGTATCCTGAGAAGCCTGCAAAAGCAAAGGTCAATTGTCGTGCTTGTGCTGCTTTTTCAGTCCTTATCTCACGCGGAGTATCTAGGGTCACGCCGAAGAGTCCACCAAAGGTTTGTCCCCCAAGAATTAAGTTACGAGTTAATTCAAAAATAAACGCTAAACCGACGATGGCAATGTTGAGTGTAAGATAAAGTGAGAGAAATTGTGGCGCTGATTTGATGAATTCCCAATGGAATAAAATTTCAGAGATCATATCAATTCGGATGAATATCGAATATCCAATAATACCACCGTAATTGAGTATATCTTCCCCATTGGCTGGGTTTTCAAGCATCACATACAACACGGTCAAAATACCGTTCAGCGCGGTAATTGGCATGGTGAACAGAAAGAGCACCAAAATGAAAGAAAAGAGGCGACCAATGAATCCGTTCTTCTCGGGGTCAATCGGGTTGGCACGCCCACGAGTTGTTCGCCATTTGTTGATGAGCAACATGTTCCACGAGGCACCCATGATGCGCCCATATGCAAAAATAGTTGGCGCCATGAAGGTAAGCATTGCGAATGCCAACCACGTTGGCGTCACTTCCCCTTTGAGACTGATGCCGTAGACCACTACAATGAGCGTGATGATGACCAAGATTGCGAGGGTTGAGATGCGACGAATGACATCAGCACTCACGGATGAACGGATTTCACGGGAACGACGACCAACAAGTTGCCCATTGAGTGTTTCCCAAGGCGAAATTAGAACGGGTATGAGGATGAATGTAGCGATGATGTAGAGATTGATTTGAGAAAAGGTACCTGCGTCAAAGAGCAACTCCATGATCAAAACCAAGACGCCAGTGAGGCCCATCATGTAGAGGAGAACCCCGTAACCAACGGTGCCTTGTTTCAATAACTTTCGAGCGTCACGCAGCGTCCGAGTGATACGATGAACCTCATACAAATCATCGTCAATCTCGAATGCAACTTGCAAATTTTTGAGTTGTTGAGGTATGAACCAGCGTCGTACAAAATACGCGATCACTAAGGCCAAAAGAAGAGGGGTCATCAAGGCCAAAGAAAACGAACTGGACGCAGAGATGGTAGCAGCAGATGCGTTAGGAAGGGTGACAACCAAAGCGAGGAACCCCAAAAGGAGTGCGCCCCCACGAGACTTCGCCCCCATGTTTCTTCCTCAATGCTTACGCTTCATGAATCCTCCTCCTACGGTCTGTGTCGTTGGAGGAATCGTTCAATTCTGTCAAAGACCTCGCAAAGAACGTCCAAATTAGCAAGGTAAACCAATCGAACATGGCCTTTTCCAAGTTCGGGTGAAAATCCACTCCCGTGTACCAAGAGGACATGTTCCTCGTGTAAGAGGTCCAGGACAAATTGTTTGTCATTTGCCATCCACTGTTCATCAGTCAACCGAATGAACATGTAAAATGCACCTCCTGGATGCTCAACATCAAGGCCTTCAATCGATGCAATTCGCTCAATACAGTAATCCCGTTGCTGCATGACTCTCGTTGAGTATTCGTCCATCCAAGAACGTTCACCCGTTAAACCTGCAAGATACCCAAGTTGAGCAGGGGTCGAGGCACACAGTCGTGAACGTAGAAGACGTTCCAGACCGTCTCGCACCAAGGACAAGCGCCCCAAAGGGTCGTGGAGTGCCATGTACCCTATTCTCCATCCGGGGGCGTAGTAAACCTTCGAGACACCGTTGAGAGCGACTACTGGGACAGTATCACTGCGACTTGCAACAGAAACATGTTGTCCTGTGAAGTCGAGACCGTCGTAAATTTCATCGGCTACGAGGATACAATTTGGATATCGTTGAGCAATGGCTAATAATTTGTCAACATCATCTGCACCGCATACCGTTCCGCATGGGTTATTGGGGTTGATGAGAACAAGCAGTCTCACTCGGTCATTCATTTTGGATTCAATGTCATCAAAATCTAGATGCCAGCCTTCCGTGCTCTTCAGAGCATATTCCACCGTTTCCGCACCGTACATTTGCGGATATGCCATGTAGGGAGGATAGTGCGGCCCCGGGGCAAGAACTTGGGTGCCTTCTTCGAGTACAGCTGCAAAGAGAAGTTGCAATGCCTCAGTGACACCATGGCACACGTAAACATCATCTGGGGTTGCAGGCCATCCCTTACGTTGTTCGTCTTCTGCAATCGCCTGACGCAGTTCCGGCAATCCATACGAAGGAGAATATCCGTTCCTGCCATCCTTCAATGCTTGAGCGTAAGCATCGACCATATGAGTTGGAGTGGGAAGCCCAGGATATGCAAGAGGGTCGCCAATATTGAGTTTGAGAATTTCATGACCCTGACGTTCAAGTTCAGTAGCAGGAACCACAACATCACGGATTGCATATTCAATACTCGATGCCCTTGAGGATACTGGTATCATGTTGCTCATTATTGTCCACGTCCTTAAGTCAGGGAAGTTCGCTTTTCTCCAGCCATGTTGAGGACTTCATCAAAATGTTCCGCAGAAACGGGTTGAACTGAGAGACGTTGGCCACGTTGTAAAAGAGGCATTCCCTCAAGAGAGGGGTTTTCCTTCATTTCGTGCAAAGAAACTGGTTCGAGTTCGAGTAACGGTTCAAGGTCGACCATGAACCATCGAGGATTTTCTGGCGATGATTTTTCATCGAAATACTTGCTCTTGGTATCCCACGATGTGAAGTCTGGATAGCCTTCGTTCAAAATTCGAGCGACACCAGCAACATGCGGAGGTTTCGTATTTGAGTGATAAAAGAGGACCAGATCCCCTTTTTTCATGGCATCCCGCATCATATTCCTCGCTTGGTAATTGCGGACACCATCCCAATGCGTTTGGCCGTCTTGAACGAGCTGAGTGAAGGGGTAGACATCAGGTTCTGACTTCATGAGCCAATGGTTCATGATTCTCCGTAGTGGCGGGGGTCTATGGATTGCTCGCTTACCAAGCATCAACGACATTGTCCACCAGAGCAGCATCCATGACGTCCTCTGTGCTGTTGACATGGCGAACGAGACCGAGTTTTTTGGCCATTGAGTTTGAACCACTCACCGCTCCAATCCCCATCTTTTCTAAGGTAACAAAGATCGCTGGAAGCAGCACAAGAGCACTGGCCGCCGCTACCCACAAGAGAATAAGAATCACCGTGATAAAGGGCTGAATTTCAGGGATGGGGATGTTGTACGCAGTGAACATCCCCAAAGATGTGACGACTGCTGCTTCGAAGAGCGACATTCCAGTCCCCACTGCTGCACTTCGTATTGCGTCAATACCTCCACCGAGTTCGCGAATACGATTGGCGATGTGAATCGAAAAGTCAACACCAACTCCGACAAGAATCGAACCGATCATGACCGTAACAAGCGAAAGTGGAACGTCCATTCTCCACATCACCAACCATTGAAGTGCGACCGTTGCAATGACCGGAGATGTCGTCCATATCGAATAGCGAATGTCCCGGAAGACCACTGCCAAGGTAATGAGTGTGAGAATGATCGCAAAACCAAGAGAAGTCCATTGCGAGCCAACAATCAATTCATTCACCTCAATAGCCGTTGCAGCCACTCCAGTGAGGTCTTCGGCAGTTTCACCGTGTAGGCCTTGGAAAGTGGATGTTCGTTCATTGACTAAATCGACACTTTTCGACGTGTCTGCTACGGGTATGAAGGGCATATCAACATAGATGAGGGAACGACCATAATCTTCGCTGATGAAAATTTCACGAGTCTCTTTGGTGAGTGATGCATAAAATACATCCAAGAGAAAGATCTCACTTTGTTGAGAGCCTGGTAGACCAAAATCTCCGGGACGAGTCAAGAGATCCCAAAAGGAGCCGTCGATGGATTGGCTTTGATTCAGCAAAACCTCAGCCGTGGTCTTCACATCTTCACACTGCTCTGAGCCCGCACAAGGAACTTGTTGAATGAACTCATTGAATTGCTCACCCGACACAGTCACCTGAATACCGGATGATTTCATCAAAAACACAACTGAAACAGCCGTTGTATTCTCAATATTATTGAGAGAAGCTTCCAGCGTATTGATCTGTGTCAGCAGTTCAACAGGGTCATCATTCGTATTGTCGTTGTCATTGCTGTCCCCACTCACGTTGGCGTTGACAAGAACCATTCCAACTTGACCAGCCTCGAATTCTTGACTGTACTGTTTCATTTTCACGACCGATGATTCACCTTCGGGAGCCATACCGAGAAGGTCGATGTTTTCCTCAACGTTAGCCCGACCAACCGTAGCAGAAACAAGAATGAGAAACAGGAATACTCCAATGACGGCTTTGTTGTAACGCACGGGAACCTCAACAAGAACATCAAAGGCCTTGAGAGGCGGGTGCTTGGGCTTTTTGAGGTCCAGAATGAGTGTTAAATTTGGGACCATAAACATCGTGAGAATGTAAACGACGACAATGCCTCCAGAGAGTGCGATACCAACGGTTTGAATGGGCGCCATTGGTGTGAAGACCAGCGATATGAATCCAATCACAGTGGTAACGGCCGAAAGAAAAACTGCACGCCCAGTTGATGAGAGTGACGCTCGCATTTTCTCATCACGAGTTCCCTCCTCCTCAGCATAGCGATTGGTAATATGTAATCCATACGACACCCCCAACGCGAGTAAAATCGGGCCAACGATGATGACGGTCATCGTTACTTCATAATTCGTCGCCCCCAGTATGCCAAGCGTCCAAAAGACTGCACATAACGTCGGTAGGCCTGCGATCACCAACACCTTGAACCCTTGAAGGGGGCGCATACCTGTCAAGCCAGTTTGGAGTAAGTCAGAGTGGAATACAAATAAACCGATGGCCACCAAGAGAACAGCCATAGGAAAGATTTCCCAAAAGAGTCGGAATGAAAATTCTGTGACAGCATTGGTGATTGGGACTGGACCAGTGAGCACCATGGATAAGCCAAGATCTTCCCAATCGCAAACTCGATTGTCCGCCGGCTGTCCATTTTCAGTAAATTCACACGGTCGCTCCATTTTTGAGATAACGTCCAACATTTCTTGGGTGTCTGCAATGATGTCCTTTGCGGGCCTTGACTCTGTAACTGCAATCGCCATGATGGCTCGGTCGAGCAGGCCATCTGGGCCTCCGTCTTCTCCACCTTCAATATCTCGTGCTAATTTGTCCAAACCAGACGATGGCGAACCGTCCTCCTCGTACATCTCACCGATGACGAGGTCGATTGTTGTTTGACTTGGAATTTCATATGAGCCGCCTAATTCCTCATCAGTAATTGCAAATGCGTCGTTCACCTCTTCTGCAAGGTTACGGGAAGCGCAATCATCGTTGGGGTTCGCGCACCCGAGTTCTCCAATCTCAGTAACGATGGCTTCACGGATTCGTGGGGCACTTGAATTCACTTCCTTGAGCACTGTAGAGAGGGACAAGATGTAAATGACGTCGTCGGAGTCATCTGAAAGATAAGGGTTGAGGATGTTTTCAACGTAACTGATTTCCTGCAGAATACGTTGCTGAGTGATGTTCTGATTTGAAGATTCAATATAGACAACCATGACATTTGTTGACCAGTCTTCCTCTACTTTGCTGATGAGTTCAGCCACTTGGCTGCCATCGGGCAAATAGACTTCCATATCTCCGTTCACGTTCAGTGCAGGATTGTCGGGGTCATTGTCAAACTGAGTGTCATCGAGGAAGCCGGATTGTGTCACGAAATACACGGTAAGGAGTAAAAATACGAGAATTGTTGGAATCGGAAATTTGGTAATGGCGCCGGTTGCACCTGTCTTTTGCCACTCACGTTTCATTCGTTTTGGGGCATCGAGAACCGCATCAATTGCACGCTTTGAGTCAAGTGTATTGATCTGCCCAGCGAGTTGCTCACGTACGTGGCGAGAGGACTTGGCAATGGCATCAATGCGCTTGTTTCCTACCGATTCAACGGGTCCTGATTCTGATGATGAGGTTTCGTCTTGCGTTGACACTTCATCACCTCAACTCATGGGAGGCGGGCCTCATTCAAAGCCTTACCCACACGATGCATATTGTTCGGGTCTGATTTGACCGTTTCAAAGGCGAGGGGTTGAAATGGTAACCCACTTCCCGTCAACTGGACCCACCTCAATGACCGAGGCGGGGCCAGGTGAGGCACATGCCAGCCCCGAAATTACCAGAAAAACGATGGTCAATTGACCTTGAAAAATCCATACAGGAAGCGCATTATGAAAACGAGAGCGTTTACGCTCAGCGCTATGGTTTTCAACCGAACTCAGGGAAAGAAATTTTTGTGATTGACACACCACCACCCTACCCATCTGGCACATGGCACATCGGAGCAGTAGCCCAATATTCTATGATTGACGTCATCGCTCGTAGTCAACGACTCTTAGGCAAGGAGGTGTACTTCCCTTGGGGAGTTGACCGTAACGGGATCAACATTGAATTCACCGTCGAACGAAACACTAAGCGGAAAATGAAAACATACGATCGTGAAGAGTTCCTCGAACTCTGCAAAACCACCATTGAAGAATTTACTCAAGCCATGCGATTGACTGCAAAGCGTGTTGGCCTTTCATGTGATTTTTCGCGTGAATACCTCACTGATGCACCAGATTACCGTAGTGTAACGCAATCAATCTTCATTGAATTGTTCAAAAAAGGCGATATTATTGAGGACCTAAGGCCGAATATCTACGACCCCGTTGAGGGTACCACCATTGCCGATGCTGAAGTTGAACGGCTTCCAAGAAAGACACGTTTGGTCGATGTCAGATGGACCTGTGAGGACGGTACTGACCTCGTCATTTCGACCACTCGCCCAGAGTTAATCTGTGCGTGTGGAGTGATTGTCGTTCACCCTGATGATGACCGATACAGTCACCTTGTTGGTCAAAAAGTCGAACTTCCACTCCCCGTCACAGGCCGCTCAACGCATGTGGATGTGATGACACATCCATCCGTAAAATCGGAGTTCGGTACGGGAATCCTCATGGTCTGTTCTTTCGGCGACCAGAATGACGTGGCAGTATTCCGTGAACTCGGACTCACTCCCTTCCAAGCCATCGACCTCGAAGGAAGGTTAACAGAACTATCGGGACCTCTTTCGGGACTTCGTGTAATGGATGCTCGCCAACGGGCGATTGAATTGCTCGAAGAAGGCGGTCGTTTGGTTCATTCGGTTGAGCGCGACCAGGATGTCCCCGTATCGGAGCGTGGCAAAAATCCTGTGGAAATCATTCTCTTGAAGGAATGGTATGTTCGTCAGACTCACATCCAAGATCGAATGAAAGAGCACATTGATAAGATTCAATTTCATCCAATTCGTAACCGGCAATTTTTGCTTGACTGGATGGATAACATCAGCATTGACTGGCCTATTAGCCGACGCCGTTGGTACCACACTGAAATTCCGATTTGGTACAGTGAAGACAGTGAACGAGTTGTGATTCCCCCGCCTGGAATCTATGTTCAACCTTGGAAGGAATCCCCCCCTGCTGGTAGTCGTGTTTTGAGCAGAGAAACGCGTGAGGACATGGGTTCATATGAGGAACTCAAGACTTCCCTTGGTCAATTGAAGGGTGAAGAGAAGGTCTTCGACACCTGGATGGATTCCTCAAACTCGAATCTTTTTGTGAGCGGCTATCTTAATCACCCCGATGTCTTTGACAAAGCATTCCCTACAGCGTTGAGGCCACAGGGCAAAGAAATTGTTCGAACATGGCTCTATTACACGCTTCTCAAGTCAACGCTCCTCTTGGACCAACCTGGCTTCGACCATGTTTGGATCGACGGACTTGGAATGGACCCGTGGGGCCGTAAAATGAGCAAATCATTAGGCAATGGAATTGATGCTGATTCCGTCCTTGAATGCGGCGCAGGTGGGCGCACAGGATCGTGGAGCGTCAAAGGCCCTGATGGAACCATCAAACTCCGAGCCAACAAGATTGGAAGCGAATGCTTCAGACTCTGGAAGGCATGCGATGCTCAAGTCGGAGATGATTTCCAAATCAATCCCGAAGAAATTGAAAAGAAATATTTTGGCGTATTGACGAAACTCTTCAATGTCGCAAGATTTGCATCCCAATTTGAAGTACCCCTCAACCTTGATGATCCACCAGCTGACCTCCTCATAGAAGACCGCTGGATTCTTGCAGAATTCCAAACGACGATGAATACTGTTGAACGAGCATGGGCATCGCTTGACATCTACACTGCTACCCAAGCCCTCAAGACATTTGGAACAGGGTTATTGCCCAGCCACTATCTTGAAATGGTCAAATCTCGACTTTATGCAGACGATGAACAGGCAGCATGGACACTCCATCGAATCGTTCGCGATTACATGGCAGCTTTGAGCCCTGTCTGCCCCTTCTTTACGCACCATATCAGCAGCACCGTATACGGAACATCTGCAGTTGACATTGATTCATTCCCATCCTATGCACTGCCTGAACTTCATCCAGATGGTGAGGATGCGAAGGGCTTGTGCGGTCTATCTGGCTCGCTTCAAGAATTCAACAGCCAAACATGGGCAACCAAAAAAGAACGAGGAATTTCCCTCAATCAACCGATTACTGGTATCGAATTACCACAAGAACTCACGGCCTTCCAAAGCACGTTAACTCGAATGCATCAACTTGAGTAATGGTCATTCATCCTCTGAAAACAACATGGTTTGACGTGATGGTGGCGCTTCGAGTTGTCCTAATCTGAAACCAATTAATCGAATCGTTCCCTCGGAATCTACACTGTTTGCAAAAAGTGAACTCGCCAATCGCATGAAGACATCAGTTTCATCCATGGCTACAGGGATACTGCGCCCCGTCGTATGGGTTTCAAACCCCGTGTAGCGTATTTTCACTTCACCCATTCGGCCTGATACACCCAGTTCCACAGCACGTTTCATCACCGCCTGGACCAATTGTTTGAGGTATTCAAGGACTTTTTCATGGTCGTTTTGGTCAGATTCAAACGTGTGTTCCTTACCGATGGACTTGCGACTTCGCAAAGGGCTCACGGTGCTGCTACTTTCTCCCTCAATCAAGGCCATGAACCAGTTTGCAAAGCGTTCCCCTGCCAGTCGGGACAAGGTGAGTTCCCCTAATTCATGCACTTCATCGGCAGTAGAATATCCCCACTCGACCAATTGGGTTGCACGTTTAGGTCCAATACCTGGAATTTCACGCAGATTACGACCGGTAAAAAAATCCTGAACTTCATCTGGCATGACCCGATAAATACCGTGCGGTTTTCTAATCTCGCTGCTCATCTTGGCTAAAATTCGAGTTGGGCCAATCCCGAAAGAGGCAGAGAGATTCAATCGTTCCATGATGCTGATTTGCAGTTCTCGAGCCAATGCGAGTGCAGCATCCCAATCGCCATCAACGCGTTCGGTTACATCGAGGTATGCTTCATCGATGCTTGCCTGTTCAAAGACATCAGCCTCCTCACGCAAGATGTCCATCACTTTACGGCTCGCCCTACTGTAGAGTCCACGCGTGCCGCGAATGTACAGGGCTGGTCCAAATGGAGCAGCCGGGCACCGACGCCATGCTTCGGAAATAGGCATAGCAGAACGAATCCCATAAACTCGTGCAGCGTAATTACAAGTTGACACTATGCCTCGTCCCCTTCCTTGCTTTGGGTCTGAACCAATGACCAAGGGTACTTCATCGTCCAATCCGTGATGGAGTGTTTCAACGGCTGCAAAAAATGCATCAAGGTCACAATGCAAAATGATTCGTTCAATAGAATCATGACCTGTACCACTCAACGTGTTCACGGCCTTAGAATATAGCCACAGGTGTTTGAACTTGATGTAAGGTTCAGTTCAAGCAAGGGGTGTTAGAAAGATACGATGACTTCCGATGAAGTCTTCTGTTGATGGAGATGTTAGATGATAGAGGACAAACGTTGCTTGCTGCACAGCGAGCCTTCTCCATTGTGGAGCACACTGCGAGCATCAATCTCGCAGATATTCAGCCACAGGCTGGACAAATTTACCATGTCACAGGACCCGGCTTTGCGGGAGATCGTATGCGCCCCATCGTCGAACAATGGGTTATTCAAGCCATTGAACACGAACAAACTGTGCACTGGATCGATGGTGCTTGCAGAATTAATCCTGCCCGATTCATTCCCCTTCTTGAACAACATAAACTCCCAATCAACGAGTCCCTCAGCCGAATCTTTCTCAGCAGAGGTTTCACCCTTCACCAATTGGACAGTCAACTCGCCCGCTTGCCTTCCGAATTAGCGATTACCAAGTCACCTATCGTAGTAGTTGATGGATTGCTCACGATGCACGAAGACGATGCCATTGGAACATTGGAATCCCGAATTTTGTTGAGACGGCACATTCATGTCCTCGAACAAATCGCCAAGCAGCGGCAAGTCGCCGTGATTCTCATCACTGGAACTTCATCAGCAAAACGTCACGGGCGTCGCCTGGATTACATACGCAGGCACGCACAAAATCATCTTGATGGACGAATCGTTCAAAGAAACAGAACTTCGGTTCTTCGCCTCCATCACCCGCGAAGTGGCCAGTTTGGAATACTCGCAATATCAGCAGAGAATGGACAAACTCGTTTTCGAATGCGTCCATCGGTACGCACCAGTGAAATGGACATCACTTCACCGCATCTTGGAATTCCGACTGACCAAATTCAAGGAGACTGACCTGCTGACCGGATTGCCGAATCATGGAGGAGGTCCATCCAAAAGGTGCTAGAATGGCCCAAATAGCTCGCTCCGCTATTGAACTGTAGTGATTCGGGCAAAGTTGGCATGAAGGATGGAGATGGTCGATTTCATCTGCGAGTCGCACTCGCTCCTGAAGAGGTTCTGCATTATGGCTCACCACGATATACCGAATGGTTGACCCAGGAGGAATTGTAGTTCCTTGTTCTTGTGCCCGAAGAAGAGCCGCATAGGTGAGGTTTTTGACACGATAACCGTCAAGATCTTTGCTCACACGTCGCGCGATGAGCCCCTGAATTGGTGGAATGTTTCGCTCATAAAGTTGAGATAAGTCACGACGGTAGAGGCGAAGGACATCGTGTTGGGCTGAAGGGCCTGGACGTCCATTGATGCGTGTTCCTGCCGAGAGCAAATCCAATGACCGCTGTTGGAGTGAACGAATCCACGAAGGGGTTGAATGCTGACGCAGTTCAATCCCTCTCACTTTGTACTCTGTTCCGTCAAAAGCCCAATATTTCGTCAACGAACCAGCACCGTGCATTCTACTCGGAAGAAAGGCAATGAATTCGTAAAATTGCTCATACTCGAGAGGTATTCCGATTTGGTCCGTGACACGTTGAGCAAACTCCTGTGCTGCCTTGATTTGAACATCTTTTGGGCGGTTCTTGGAATCGCTTAACCACACACAGTCAACGATTGCATGAAGAACTTCCCAACCTTCCTCTTGAGCCATTTCAATCGTTTCCAAAAGAATGTCACGTGACCAAGCACAAATGGCTTCATGTGCCTCAATCCTTCCGAAACGAGCATTACGATATCCAGTATATCCAAAGCATGTGACAAGAAGCCATTTCAATGCATTTTGTCGCAAATCAAAGGCGTCACCTTTCGTGATACGTTGGAGTTTTAATTGACGTCGTCGTTCAATGATCGGCGCTACGACACGTCCAAGAAAGCCTTGATGACGTCCACAAGTGTGACTGTTAAGGCCGGGTACACCCAATGATTTTTCGTTGGGAAGCGGGAACATTCCATGACCGAATTCAGTCCGTAGTCGTCGATGGAGGAATTCAGTATGAGCCTTACTTGGCTCAAGTGGGACAAATGCTGCAGCATTCAGAGTTTCAGCAGGTTGACAGCACGTGCAATTGAGCGTCTCAGGAGAAATGTTTCTGGTTGCGATGATGCTTGGGAAGAGACTTGCAAAATCGAGTTCAATGACGGCAGAATGTACGCCTGCTTGACTGTCAAGGTAGAGTCCACCCCGGTCCGCATGCAACAACTCAAGTGCTGTTTTTGTATCCTCTGGACGGTTCTTTTTCCAAGGAACCAATACTCCATCGTCCATTGCAACACGCATTTGTATGGCACTGATAACCGAACCCGGAGAGAGTCTCGAGATGATTTGAGCAGATTGCCTTGAATGTTGAGCGAGTTCAAACAAACCAGCAAGACCACCTTCACGAACAATGAAACTGTTAGCGAAATCCAAATGAAGTCGTCCCTTTGCAAAATAAGACCCGTATTTGTGCATTGTTTGGCCGTAAGAATGAACGGTTCGTTCCTTGGTTGTACGAGAAAGCCTCTCATCGGTTCGACCCAAACGTAAGTGAACAGCATGCAAGGAAGCATGGTGTTCAAGCGAGGGAAAAAGACGCTGGTCGCCTCCTCGCGTCACAATAATGTCTGGGTCGAAAATGTCAATCTGCTCTTGAATTGCCTCAAGAAATTCTGCCGTTGATGGAAACGATGAGCGTTGAAGTTGAACCGTATTCAGTACGTTGATCGGGGGCGCCATACCCTGTTCTTGCAACGGTTTTATTGACAGACTGCGGATGGGATTGAATTCAGATGCAGGTCCATCACCTGATTCAAATTCAAGATTCAATTGAACCACCAAAAAAGGAGGGAAATCTCCGGTATGTTCCGTTGAATCCCTTACAGGTTGCAGGTGCCCATCCTCAAAGGTCACAGCGTGAAAGGGCACACATCTGTACTCATTGAGAAAACGCTGAGCATGGTGTGCGTCGACAGAGTAAAGCGAATACATGTGAAACGAACCGCGCGTTTCAATGTGCTCAGCGAGGCCACGTAGAAGACGAGAGCATAATACTTCAACTTCAAGGACATCGCATAAGTCACTGGTTCCAAGGGTGAGTTGAGCTCGGCGCCATATGCGTTGACCTATGTTGAAACGTTGCATGATTTCTGGTTGTTCCAGCCAATGTTCAAGGCGTTCAAGCGATGAAGGTGTGCCGTGAACGTGAAGCGTTGGCGCCCAATCAATGTGGCATGAATGGGCGTTTCCATCACGGTCTACCACCCATGCAACCATGCCGGTTGCTGCATCATTCTCATGCACATCAAGAAGCCAACCTTCAATCATCGTTCGCCATCTCTTCCAGTGCAGCAACGCGGTTGGATAGGTCGTCGAGACGTTTCATCAGCCCGATGAGCATGCTGAGAACGACCGGTTGCCATGTATTGTGTGCAGGCAGCATTCCTCCCGCAGACCTCCGCTGACGCACGTCATTGAACAACTGATCCAAAAGAACTCGCTCATTGGGTGAAAGAGCCCGATGAAAGGGCATCAAGGCATTCAATTCAGCATCTGCTCTCGTTCGCCATGGTGGCACACTTCGACCCATACGCCCGTTGTTCAACGGGAGGAAGAGATGCTTTCTCTTGACCCGTTTTGTGAAACTGAAAGTGTCACAAATACTGCTTATTCACGATGAAATCACACGCTTCTTCCTTGAGAATTGCGTCAACATTTTTTGCAATATCAAGACCAACTCGTGCTTGAGCTTCAACAGTTGATGCTCCGATATGTGGGGTGCCGTGAAAATGCTCCATTTGAAGAAGTGGATGGGACGGGTCAACGGGTTCATGTTCAAACACATCAAGAGCCGCTGAGGTGAGGGTGCCAGATTCGAGTGCACCGAGGACCGCATCTTCGTCAACGATTCCTCCACGTGCACAATTGATGATGTGATTGCCGCACTGAGCGCCATCAAGGCCAATCTGGGGCATGGACTGGATTCGTTCTGAATTCACAAGATGACGCGTTTCTTCTGTGAGATTGCAGTGGATGGAAATGTGAGTGCAATTTGAAAAAAGGGCGTCAATGGATTTGTGTAAGCGTGTACCTTGAGATTTGGCGATTTTAGGAGGCAAATAAGGGTCGTAAGCATGGACTTCCATGCCGATGGATTGAGCGATTTTTCCGACGGATTGGGCGATCCGTCCAAATCCAATGAGTCCCAAGGCTTTCCCTGCAAGTTCTGAACCTTTCATCTCTTTTTTTGCCCATCGACCATCTCGCAGTGAACGGTCTGCCCGGGGAAGATGGCGAATGGATGCCAAGAGATGTCCCAGCGTTAATTCGACTACAGATTGTGTGCTCGCCCTCGGTGCATTGACCACCGGTATACCTTGAGCGCCTGCTGCTTCCAAATCGATGTTATCTACACCGACGCCTGCACGACCGATAACCTGAAGTTGAACGCCAGGTGTATTGAGTACCTCTCGCGTTAACTTCGTCGCACTGCGTACGATAATAGCATCAAAATTGTGAAGACCATCGTGCAATAATTGGTCGGGGGTAATCGGGGCATTGATGACTTCATGGCCAGCCTTTGTAAGCCAGAGTACGGCCTTTTTATCCATACCGTCCGTAACTGCAATCCTCGCCATGGAACCCTTGTGTCAGGGAGGGTGTTAGAACATTGGGATATGGTCAAGTCGAACCGTGCTTTTCAACAACCCCAACCGTTTGGGTGACATGGAGATGGCCATGGCAACCGAGGCTCAAGAGTTGTTGTGGGGCGCTGGCATCCTCGCACTCCCACTCATTTTGGCACTTCCAATGCGCTTGGCCTGGCAAATTTGGGTTGGTATCGGTCACGAAGTTTCTGAATACCGAACCATCGTGCGGCAGATTGTTGACTCAGGTCACCAAGTGTCGTCCTTTTCGCAAACGCTCGATGACATCGCGAGGAACCTACGAATACCGCCTGCTAAGCAGCGTTTAATTGAGGCTGAATTACTCCACCCGCTGACCATCTCACATTTCCTGCTATTACCGGCGCTACTCATTCTACCGTTGTCCGCCATCATGGCGCTACCCCTCATCCTCATCGGATTTCCATTCATGCTTTTGATGGAGTATGTATTAATTCGAAAGGGGTTACTGATCTGGATTTTGCAAACCATTGAACGTTTGATGCATTGGCAAGTCATCCACATACCAAAGCCTCACAGAGGGACGCGAGAGAATCGGAAATCATTGACCGAGTTTTCGCAGCATATCGAACATTTCAACTATGTACCACAAGCGGCCTTTCTTGGGCTCTTCGCTTGGTTAATTGTCCATTGGCTTTTGAACTTGGAATCTTGGACCATCGAATTTATCGTTTCGTCCATTCTTTACATGGTATTGTTGTCAATTCTTTCTGTGCTCAACACTGCTTTCGAAGCAGACTTGGTCTTCGTCGACCCCGCAAAAGGGAGGCTTGTCCCCGTCAATCAATGGCTTGAAGGCGTCCTCAATCCAATTGTTGGAATCGGTCTGCTCTTCCTTCTTGGACGGAATCTTCTCGAAGAATCAAGGGATGTTGGGGGCAATCCGATTCTTTTCGCAACGGTCGTTCTGACGCTGCTGTACGGAGCGGCGATTGTTGGGATCTCCTATCGCTGGGGTTATTCGTCGTGGCGTGGTGAGCGGGTTCGCCATGAGTTTGAGAAACAGGTTGTTGAGTTCTTAGGGCCTTTGTCCTACGACCTCACTCGTACTAAGGGGCGTATTGATTTCAACGTTCGAATGGAAATGGAAGAGCGGCTCACAACATTTGATGTGGTCAATCCAACGCAATTATCCTTTGAGGATTTGCAAAACTTGCCTTCCGTTCCAGTGGATACCGACGCTCCCACCAACCCACTGCGACGCTGATTAATCGAGCCAGGGAATAACATCCGGGATTTCAGCAAAAATATTGGCTGGGACGGCTATTTTAATCTTTGAAACTCCCCCGAGTTTTTCCGCACTGGCACGCTGCCATGCATCGAATTCATCAAAGGATTGCATCGAGAGGACCGGATTGTTTTTCTTATTCCATTCCAAACTTTTCATTTCAGTCCCTGGAGGGTCGTGGCCCGAACAGACGATGGTTGAACCCTGAAACCGCTCAAGGACCGTTAGAGCGTCCCAATGAACGTGAGTTCGTCCGCTTGGTAGGTCATCCCGTCCGACACCACCCTCTCCGTTGAAGAGGAAATCACCGGTCATCATGTAGCCAGGCACATGAACGATCATGGAATCGTTGGTATGTCCTGGTGAAAAGTGAAATTGAATTGGTACTGAACCGAGCATGATTTTCTCTTCATCGTCCACATATTGAGTTACGCCAAGACTGGCTGTTTGGTTTGACATAACATATTCACAAGACAATTGCTCTTGAAGTGAGAAACATGCCGTAATGTGGTCTGCATGCGTGTGCGTGGCAATGGCATAGCGGAGGGTCAAACCTTGTGATTTAAGGAGCGAAGTATACCGTTCGAGATAGTCGTAAACAGGGTCTACGAGTGCAGCTTCATTGGTTGCTTCGTCAACGATCAAGTAGGTCATTGCCCAGACTCCTTCATTCAGTTGTTCAAATCGCATGAACATGGCGACACAAAGGTACGACTTGAACTTTGACACCTTCGTATTCATCAAATACTGTTGCCGCCGTCTTGATGGCATGGCGGGTGTAATCGAATACGGATTTTTACTGGTTGGTTGCCTTCTGGGCATGGCTCTCGGATGGTTACTAGCAAAGAACCGATTAGGTATGGACATGGCGAGAGCTGAAGCGGATGCAACGGCGCGAGATCAGGTTTTTGATGAAAAATCAAAGCTCTTAGAGGCTCAAATGGAGAACGTCGCGAACCGCATTTCTCAACAAAACTCCGAAGCCTTCCTTCAACTCGCTGAAGAACGGTTAGGTCGTGTGACGACATCAGCTGAAAAAGACCATGAAGCGAGGAAAAAAGAAATGGAAGAATTGATGAAACCGATGACGGAATCGCTCTCAAACCTCGACCAAATGTCTCGTGATTTGGAAAAAGAACGATTGAATGCCTATCAGGGAATGAAACGCCACATGGAATTATTGGAACAAAATACCCATCGCTTAGGCAAAGAAGCCAATGCTCTGTCCACTGCACTTCGTAAGAGTTCCAGCGTCCGTGGTGACTGGGGAGAAGTCGCTCTGAAGAATCTTCTTGAAATGGCCGGCATGACAAAAAATACGGATTTCTTTGAACAGCAAGGTGATGAACGAGGTAATCGGCCTGATTTCGTCGTTAACCTTCCGGGAAACGGTGCCATACCAATCGATGCAAAAACAACTGCAAAACACTATCTGGAATCCCTCGACCAAGAAGACCCCGACCAGAGGGCCGCAAAACTGGCATTGCATGCAAAATCAATGCGTGGGCGAGTAACTGAATTGGCCCGTAAGGACTACCTTTCTGGTGTAAGTGGTCGTGCCGAATTTGTAGTGATGTTCGTCCCTTCGGAGGCATTGATTTCCTCTGCATTTGAGATTGACCCCACATTGCATTCCGATGCTATGGACCGAGGTGTCATCATTTCTGGGCCTGCATCGATGATAGCCTTGCTCAAAACCGCTGCTCTGTATTGGCAGCAAGTGCGCTTTGCTGAAGAGGCCGCACAAGTCGTCGGTGTTTCACAGGAATTCTACAAACGAATGGCAACATGGAGTGGCCACTTTGCTGAGGTCGGCAAGCGACTGGATAAAGCAACTGAATATTACAATAAAGCAGTGGGATCATGGGACCGAAATGTTCTCCCCCAAGGCAAAAAATTGGAAGAACTGGGCATCCATGTGAACCAAACAAAATCGCTGGTTGAACCGCAACCAATAACGGAGAGCCCGCGACTTCCAACCAGCCTTAACCAAGAAGATGAGTAGGATGTCAACCGTGCGAGCCTTCTTCAAAGTGTAGGCTGTGGCCTCACCATGCATCCCAATGAAGTCATTTACCTCGAACATGACGGTAAGGTCCTCTTGGTTGATGAAACGGGAGATGGACCTCTTCTTCCACAAAAAGGTCGTATCAGCCACGAGGGATACCTTCGCTTTCCGACCCATGATGAACTCGTTAAGTTGGAAATCACCTATCAACGGAAGGGATTGACGACGATTCGCTTTGGTCAAGAGAAGGCACGGGTAGTGAAGGGCTATCCGAACATTGCTTGGCCCGACCAATGGGCATGGAAGGATGACTGCATATCCGACAATGGCGTTCACCCGGTAGCACGAGAAGCAATTTATCGATCAATTCATCGCTTGGTCTCCAAAGTGATGGTCCAGAATTCAGACGGCCATGTTTTGATGGCACAGGTTGAGCGAGGGCATTTCAGAGGCTTTTGGACACTACCTGGGGGATACATGGACCACGACGAACATCCTGCAATTGGTTGTGTTCGAGAGACGCTTGAGGAACTTGGACTGGAGATTGTCCTCACCGATGAAGAACCGGTGATCACACAGAACATCTTCAATGATGAAGGCATTTCTTTCGTCTCGTTTACCTACCGTTCAACGTGGGACGGTCAACTTGAGGAATTGACACTCCAAACAGAGGAGATAGCCGCAGCAGCGTGGTTTTCTCCACAAGATGCTCTCGACCAAGCAGTCTCCCATTTTGACAGAGAAGCCCTTCGAAGCCTGGTTGGCGAGTGAGGGTTAGAGGCCGAGGTGTTCTTTTGCTGCAGCAAGTGCATCCACAAGGCCTTCGGGATGAGAACCACCGCCTTGTGCCAGCGTAGGTCGGCCTCCTCCACCACCTTTGATATGGGGTGAAATCAATCGTAAGAGGTCGACTGCATTGTATCGCTCACTTGCGAGTGACCCCTCCGTTACGGCCACCATCAACTTCCCGCCACCATCCTTTGAACCAAGAATGGCCAGTGTAGGCGTGTTGAGGTCGAGCGTGAGTTCTTTCAACATCTTCGTCATTGCTTTCAAATCACCATCAACTTCCATGACAACGACCCTGACACCATCGATTTCAGATGTATCATTGCCTCCACCGCTTGTTCGAAGGCGAACTATTTCAGCTTCAAGGTGCTCAATATGCTTTCGTTGTTCTTTCCATTCCGAGAAAAAGCGTTCTGCAGTTTTAGGCAAATCTGAAGCATGGATGCCAAAGATTTCACTGGTTGACCGAACCAATTCATCTTGTTGCCGTGCATAGGTTAACGCTGCATCTCCAGCAACGATATGCAACCGTTCCACGCCATCCTGTACGGCAGTTGAACGGACCAAACGTATGGAACCGATTTGACCTGGTTCATCGTGATGTGTTCCTCCACATGCCTGCGTATCGTGGTCTGCGATTTTCAAAATCCGTATTGAATCACCCTTCGGGGCCCCGCCTTGATAGAGGTCGAACCCGTGAACAAGGTCAGCGTCCTTCCGGTTCAATTCCGATTTTTCTGTTGTGCGTACCTGTGCAAGAATTGAATTGGACATCGATTCTATGTGATCCAAATCCTCACGAGTTAGGCGATGGTAATGTGTGATGTCAAGCCTGCCACTCTCAGTTGAGAGATGCGACCCTGCTTGGAAAATGTGAGGGCCAAGCAGACGACGCGCTGCACCGCCCACGATATGTACGGCAGTATGATGATCCATCAATTGTTTCCGTCGGCTCCAGTCAATTTCCCCTGTTACAGATTGACCGGTGGATAACGCTCCGTCCGTATAGTGCAGAATCACTCCATCGGATGATTGGGTGTCAATCACCCGCAGGGAGATTGAACCTTGGTTAAGTGCTCCGTGGTCTCCTTCTTGGCCTCCACCTTCCGGATAAAAGTTCGACTTGTCAAGGACGACGACGTGGGATGCCCCCTTTGGCCCCTCGCCTGAATTCACTTCCTTGCATTCCAAAACTGAGGCCTCAAACATGGTTGAATACACATCATCGTAGTAAGAAGCCGTCGTCTTGGGATAGGCGGATACATCCAATACAATATTCGTCGTTTCGGTGGTTTTAGCGGCATCTTTTGCCAATTTAGCATGGCGTTCCGCCATTTCTGCGTTAAATCCAGTACGTAATACCACGCTTTTCCATCCCGCATCACGTGCGAGGTTCACGACGATATCTGGTGCAAGCCCATGTGAATCATTGAGCGTGAACAGAATCTCATCGGGAATCTCCTTAGCGTCCTTTTCAACGCCTTTGAACTGAGTGAGAATCACATTCTTACCTTTCCTTAGCATTTCTGCGTACCGTTCTTCCTCCAGTGCTAGAATTGTTAGAAGGCCTGCACGGTGTTGCTTGTTGAGGTGACCGTCCAAATTGACATCTAAATGATGTTCAGCAAGGTGTTGTAAGGTGACTCCCAACTCGAGTTCGTCTCGCATTCTCAGTACACGTCGTGCCAGCATACGAGCAAGATATCCTGCTTTCGCATTCGATGGGACAAGTCCGTCTCCAAGCATATTGCAGAGTGCGTGCAGATGGTCGGGAATGGCGTATATGTTGGCAAGAGGCGCGGTGATTCCTGAGAATTGTTCGGCAGTGATATCGATGCCACGTTGCTTGAGACGAGTGAGAAAAATCGAGGTGAGTTGCTCACCGTCTACGCCGGCTTCAATGTTCATGATGCCATTAAGGCGACTCATTTCCCCCAATAGTTGCTCTAAATCCAAGGACGGCCATTGACTTGAAACCGTTTCAAAACCAGAGCGTTCTTTTAGCCAAGCGACGGTCTCTGGATAGATGGCCTCGTAGATCGTCGGTGTGCCAGCGGCAGCCCAACAAAAGCGTTCAAGACCGTATCCAGTATCAATAATCTGCAAAGCCATTTTCTGATAGCGGTCACCTTTGAGTTCGACATCGCCATCGGGATGCTCTTCCATATCCATGAAGACCAGCGTGGCTAGTTCAAGGCCACCGACAATCACTTCCACTGCAGCTCCTGCGTTTCCTCCACCGCACCATGGATTTTCTACATAGGTAATTTCATTGGCGTCAATACCGAAGGTTTTGGTGAGCATGGTGTGGCATTGTTCAACGCATTCTTCCATCCAGTAGATGACTTTTCCATCTTCAGGTCGGTTGAAAACGTGATGAGCCATCATCTCAAAGGTCGTGAGGTGGCGCCCCGACCGACCTACTGCATCGACGTCCGTCAGTCGGATGCACGGTTGTGAAATGGTAAGCGGGTTGGCTGGTGGTTCAACCATGCCCGAAGTGACATGGGGTTGAAAGTCAGCGATTGAGGCAATGGTCAGGTGAATATCATCTCGCCACCGTGCAAGTACTGGATAAGGGTCAATCCGTACGTGCCCTACACCCTCAAAGAAGTTGAGAAATGCCTCCCTCATCGCATCTTTGAGGGCTTTTCCACGCTGTTCAAATCCATCAATAAGTGGTGCTCCGATAAAGGTGTATTCATCTTCCGAAGTGTCTCCACAGGTCTCACGTGTTTCGTCACACGTCCAAAACCAAAGTGCGGTGACACTGCATTGTTTACGGACGAACCCGTTTGCATGAAAAACCGCCAAATCAATGGGTGGTAATGCCATGTAACTTCATCCCTCCAGTGTGGATGCTTCGTCCACAACGAACCCCCCCTTCAAGCCTGTGCTGGCTCAACTCCTTCTTACCCCGATTGTGAAAAGCCTCAAAACCACCGCAACGCAGGAGCGGTCATGCCTCCGACTTGGCGAGAACATCTCGTTGATGAGGGGGACGGTACAATGCGAATCAAGGCCCACGGCATGATGAATGTTGATGCCCGGATGGTCACAGATGCAAAGCATATGCAACAGCATGCGGACGACCGTGGACCAGAACAACTGGTCAATACGGCATCACTACCGGGAATTGTTGGCGAGGCTTGGGCCATGGCTGATTGGCATTATGGGTACGGCTTTCCAATTGGAGGCGTTGTGGCTACTGATGTCGATGCTGGAGAATTAGGCGGCGCCATTTCCCCTGGTGGCGTTGGATTTGACATCAACTGCGGTGTACGGTTCCTTGCACTTGAGGCAACAAAAGATGACATTCCAAACCTTCGAAAATTAGCAGGTAGACTCGCAGGACGGGTTCCTGCTGGGGGTTCGGGCAAAGGCGGTGTTGATATTACACCTTCACATTTACAAGAAATTTTGCACCTCGGCGCAGAAGCCACCATCGACTTGGGGTACGGACAACATGACGATCTCGCTTCCATTGAATCAAGAGGGCGGCTAGAAACCGAAGAGGCCTCCGTATCAAAACGCGCAATGGAGAGAGGTATGAAATCTCTTGGAACATTGGGCAGCGGCAATCATTTCCTTGAACTTCAAACTGTCTGCGACGTGGTGGATGAAGCTACGGCGAAACAATGGGGGTTGTTCGAAGATCAGGTTGTTGCGATGATTCACTCCGGTAGTAGAGGACTGGGGCATCAGGTTTGTACTGACCATGTACGCCAACTTGAAGCGTCCTACACCAAAGACGGAAATCGCTGGGTGAACGAGCAATGGGGCTATGAATTGCCAGACCGCCAACTTGCATCAGCTCCCATTCATTCCAGAGAGGGTATGGCCTACCTTGATGCAATGAATGCTGCTGCCAATTTTGCCTTTGCCAATAGAAGTGTTCTTGCAGAGCGACTGCGAACGGTTCTTCGCCTTGAGATGGGTGTTGACGGCGAAGCAAGAACACTCTATGATGTAGCTCACAACATTGCAAAAATTGAAAACCATCAAGTCCAAGATCGCCAGTGCAATTGCGTTGTTCACAGAAAGGGTGCTACCAGAGCCTTTGATGCTGGGCATCAGGACCTATCATCGAGATTTTCAGTCACTGGACAGCCAGTGATCGTTCCCGGTGACATGGGCAATGGTTCGTGGATTATGGCAGGACCAAACCAAGGACAAAACCAAGCTTTTGGTTCATCCTGTCATGGAGCAGGACGCGCTTTATCACGGTCACAAGCAAAGAAAACCATCGACGGAAATGCCCTCAAAAGAGAATTGGAAGCAAGTGGCATTCGTGTTCACGCATCGACTCCGAATGTCTTGTCTGAAGAGGCTCCCAGTGCCTACAAGGACGTTGATGATGTGATTCGACTGACGACCAAAGCAGGGCTTGCTCGTCCAGTAGCAAAAATGAATCCGCTTGCTGTGATTAAAGGTTGATCACATACAGACTTGGCTAAGTCCATGACCTGGAATTGTTGGTGCTGCACCAGAATGTACCCCATCGGGTTCTTCAACGATGACGCTCAACAAGGTGTTGACCAATTCTTTTAATTCGTCAACTTGATGTTGTAGGTCCTTGACTCTCTTTTTCATTTCTCCTGTTTCCTCTTGCTCTCGCTGCATGTGCATCCCATCTGAGAAGTTGCCTTCTCAAGGTGAAATCAGTCAAATCACCTCTTATACATTGAGGTCTTTTATGAGAAAGGATGCGTTTTTTCAAAGTTGATTCAACATACGAAGAATGGAGCCACCGGCGAGATTTGAACTCGCGACCTCCTCATTACCAATGAGGTGCTATACCCCTAAGCCACGGTGGCAGTGAAACGACCGACCAACCAAATGGATATAACCGCTTCGCGAGAGTTATTCACGATTGAATTCTGAAAATCGACCAAGTAGGCGTCGTCCATGGCTGAGTGAACGTGAGCGGAGTATCCCCGCTATGAATCAGAGTCGAATTGAGTGGGACATAGTTTGTATCGGGTGCGACCAATACATAGGAAATATTGTTGCCCCCGTCCAAAAGCATGGTGGCATCTGATGGGTTAGACCAGATGGCTGAAATATTCTCTTCACCAGAGAGATCGATGTGCGTTTTCAAACTGTACATGAGGTGAACGGCCAATGATGGTTCTGCAACAAAGAGAAAGGTCGAATTTTCTCCGAGGTATTCATCCAATTCCCCACCGGCCTCCTCGGTCCACAACTGCTGCCCTACAAGACTTGTAAAGAGCGTGAAGGGGAGAATGAGAAGCAAGCCTAGAAGTAAAGCACGCTTATTCACCGCTCTGTCAACATCGATGGAAGGTTCAGCTTGTTCGTGAAGTAGGTGAAGAATGAAGATGAGGGGTAGGATGAGGAGTGTGAGATAACGGCCATTATTGCCCAGAAGGAAAGCGGTTTCGAGAACAGAGGCATTCCATAAATTCGCTTCAAACACCCACAAAGAGGCGATGTAGAACAGCAAACTTACACAAAGAACCGCCACAAAAGTCGTAACCATTGTGATGCTATGGCCCACTGCCCCACGTGCTGACTTGAGGAGCGGTGCGCAAAATGGCCACAAACAGAAACCTACGAGAATGAAGATGCCGACACCATCAATTATTGCCAAAAGGAAAGCGAAGAGAAAGGTCACTGGTTGGTCTCGAAGAACACCCAACGTCCCGTTGAATTGAGTCAAACCGAACACCACCAAACATACGAGGGTTGTCCCAGCAGCCCATGTTGCCATCAACCAAGGGCGCTGAGTTGCAGGTGTCTGGTGCTTCAAACTCAATCTCCCATCCACAAAATCCCAGAGCCATCCAGCAACAAGAACACCGCAAAAGGCAAGGAGGCTGATGTCCATTGCAAAGCCTTTCCAAGCCAAAACCAAAACAACTGAAGTGGCCATCAATGTGTAGGTGAGGCGCCTCGTAGAAGGTTTCGAAGCGTCTGCAATCATCAACGGGAAAATGCTTAATCCAAAAAAGATACACAAAAACACCTCGTCGTAACCTCGCCCAGTGGCGAAGACAAGAGGAGGACTCCATGCCACCAATGCGCCCCATCTCGGGTCGTATGATTGGCCGAGACCTTCTCGCCTCCATCGTGGAACAATACCCGCCATTGTAACCAAGACCAAAAGACCTGTCAAAGCGCCTATTTTCACGGCAAATTCGCTTACAAACCAAGGTCCAATATATCCATCATAACCCCCCGATGATGTCGTTTCATAGGTTTGTTCAGCATCATATCGCGTTGGACCCCACGGGTAGTCTTGGCCTGTTTCACTTTCATCCAATGCAACATTAAGACGAACATGCGCATCGAGGCCAAGATCGCTGGTGGCAACTGCACATACCTGTAAGAGCAGACCCATAGCGAGCAGGAGATACCACCAACGCCGATGGTTGACTTGAGGGAAGTCCACGATTTGGCCACATGCTATTTGGATAACATTCTTTCCCACAATGACACACCCAAACGGGCGAAGGGTGAGTGAATGGCGCCGAGAGAGAGATTTGAACTCCCGAGGGACAGGCCCACGCGATTTCCAGTCGCGCGCACTACCAGGCTATGCGATCTCGGCTCTTATCCTGCCGAACCCCCTCTTTCGTTTAACCGTCACGCATGAAGTTGATTCGCCAAGCAACAGAAGCGAAAGGACTCAAAGGGGCAACACCCACCGACAACCATGGGGGAGGCGACGGTCGGTGGCGACCCTGAGAATCGCCAACACACCAACTTACCTTTTCGCATGGCTGAGATGGAGTTGACCATTGCCATCCCTGAGCGCTACCCACTTGCGAATGAGGTCAATACGATTGTTAGAGAATGGTATTTCCAATTTAACTTATTGAGAAACGATTGGAACAAACAACACGTTTCAGCGATACTTTTCGGAATCATCGCTTTTGGCTTGGGATCAATTTCTACAGAACTGTGGGCAGGTGGCGATGCCAAGGTCGCTGGCCTCGATGGTATTATGGCCGTTAGTGGATTCCAATTCTTCCAAATCCTTGTTTCAATCCTGCTTTGGACCTGGTTTATCTACCAAGCATGGACACTTTTTCCCGTCATGCGAGTTCATGCGATTTCTCTCCTTGTGATGTGGAACGGCTTGATGGTCTCGCAAATTTATTTCCAGCGGAACAATTCTACGTTCCCATTCGGCCTCAGTCTTTCGGAGATGATGGAGGGAACCCTGATCATCCTCGTGGTCTTTTTCTTCCTCTTTTTCTTCTGGAAAGCAGTGATTGAAACTCGTGACCTCCACGTTGAGGTGAACCATTTGCATGAAGACGTCCGAGTTATGGAAACTGAGATGGCTGAGCATTCCCTCAAGGGTTGGACTGCGATTTTTGGGTTTTGGATTGGATTGATCATGATGACGACCTGGACAGGTGTTCGTCATATTTCATCATACGGAGATCAAAATCTTGGCTACCTCGTCATCCATTTGCTTACTGGGGTTGTATCAATCCCCTTGTTTTTCTTCATCCTTTGGTATCCCCAACGCATGTTAGGTGAACAGGCCCAAGTACGAACCCGTGCCGCACTTGATGCAGCCATTGAAATGGAAGGCGAGGGCGTGACCATCGAAGCCAAGGCGAAATGTCCCGATTGTTCAGAACCTTCGTTGTTGATGAGAGAAACTTCTGGGTCCTTGGTACACCCCTGTCAACAGACTGGCTGTTCAACCATGGTTACAATAGGAACAGCCTGTGCCACATGCAATACAAAAATGTCAAGCCGTCTTGAATGCAAAGCATGTGGAGTCAATGCTCCAGCGCTTGACTATTTCCCAGACCAGGATGTGTGGTGATGAATTTTAAAGCAAGGCGAGAAGATTTTCCCACGCTAAGAAACAACGATGCTCCGGCATACTTGGACAATGCATGCGTCACCCTGAAACCCCAATCCGTCATTGACAGTATTCAGCGATACTACAGTGAAATCCCTGGTTGCGGAGGCCGGTCAGTTCATCGCTATGGAACTGCAGTGTCAAAAGGTGTGAATGATGCAAGAAAGGGATTGGCTGGATTCATCAATGCTGAATCAGCAAAAGAAATAGTGTTCACCCGAAATGCAACACACTCCATCAATCAAATCGCTCACGGAATGAGTTGGAAGAAGGGAGATATCGTCCTCACAACAGACCGAGAACACAATTCAAACTTGGTACCTTGGCTCCAACTTGAACAGGAGCGTGGCATTGACCACAGGGTCGTAAAAAGTCATCAGAATAATACCTTTGACCTCGAAGCATTTGAGGAAGCATGCAAAACAGCGGGAGACAAGTTACGACTGGTTTCCATGAGTCATGTTGGCAACCTCGATGGCGTATCCATACCAATCCGCGAAATCACAAAAATAGCTCATGACTTTGGTGCTCTTGTCGCCGTTGATGGTGCTCAATCCACTCCTCACATGAATGTCGATGTTCAAAAACTTGACATTGATTTCCTTTCGTTTTCAATACACAAAATGTGTGGCCCATCTGGTATGGGGGGATTATGGGGGCGTTACGAATTATTGGACGACCTAAGAACCATCCAATCCGGAGGACAAACCGTAGTGTCTTCAACCTACACAGAAGCGGTATGGGCCCAACCCCCTGCGCGATTCGAAGGTGGTTTGGGGAATTTTTCAGGAATGCTCGCAACAGGAGCTGCTATCGAATATCTCACAAATCTTGACATGGACGCCGTTCATGAGCACGAAATCAAACTCAATAACATCATGACTCGAGGGATAAAAGATCTCGCAGGTTTAGAGATTATCGGACCAGAGGATGCGTCTCAACGAGGAGGTATTTGTTCAATCTTGATGAATGAACTTCCGACTCATGATGTCGCACTTCTCCTTGATGAAGCGGCCGGAGTCATGGTTCGTAGTGGCCAGCACTGTGTTCATTCTTGGTTTGCAGATAGAGGATTACCTCAAGGTTCACTCCGAGCGTCCGCATACTTTTACAATACCGAGGAAGACGTCAAACGCTTCGTAGAGACACTAACTGAAATTGTTCACACATTGGGATGAGAAAATGCCATTAGATGAAATCGCGAATGTTGCCGTGGATGTGGCAGCGGAATCATCCGTATTTGTCGTTGCTGACCTTGTCACAACGGGCGACGATATGCGTATGATTCGCCGAATCGTGACCATCACACTCAGCGTCACCATGATTCTCGCAGCAGGATATCTTGTCGCAGTCCTCATGACAGATGGCGCCATCTTGTTGCGACCTAGTGAACAGGCACTTGAACGGCATGCCGATTACAACGATTTAGTCAATGTCCCAGGTGGGGAATCTTCGGCTCCGGACATCACCGTATGTATCGTTGATTCAGGTATTTCAATGGACCATAGCGATTTTAATGAATTAAGTTTGGCGGGTTGGAAGGATTTCGTGAACAATCGTGCAGAACCCTATGACGACCACGGCCACGGCACATCAATGGCAGGCCTCCTTGTAGCCAACGGTTGGATGAAGGGAGTCGCCAACGATGTCAACCTCCTCGTAGCAAAGGCCCTTGGAAGTACCGGTTCCGGCGATGACGGCATCGTTGCCGAAGCCATTGATTGGTGCGTCAACAACGGAGCCCACATCATCTCCCTTTCCCTCGGCGGTGCACCCGACGTCCTGCCGTTCGATATTGGATCCGGACGAAATTCGGGAGATGCATCAAACGATGCCATTGATGCGGGAGTCTATGTTGTGGCTGCAGCCGGAAATGATGGAGGCCCAGATGATGATGGAGATGTAGCCCACCCATCAAGCGAACAGCAAGTCATCTCTGTTGGAGGAGTAACCCTTTCGGGCACTTCTTGGTCAGGTTCTTCGGAAGGTGACAACAACGGTCGACTCTTACCTCTCCCAATCCTCATGCCACGAGGCGACCCAAATCAAAAGCCAGAGATTGTTGCACCTGCTCAAGGTGTTCCTGTCCTCACCAAAGAAGGCGGATGGGGTCTGGCCGATGGAACAAGTGCTGCTACGGTCTATGTGACCGGAGCTTTGGCAATTCTATTGCAACAGAACCCTGAATTACGAGCCAATGAAACCGGTTCAAGTGACACGGTCAACACGGTCAAAACATGGATTATGGAAAGTGCTGTGCCCGAAGAAGGTCAAAGCGGCCATGACGACAGGTATGGTTACGGAATGCTCGACATCGAGGGATTACTCGCCCAACCCGGTTCTTCATGAAGTTGGTAACCAACCGACAAGCGTTCCTCCAAAAAGGGGCATGAAGGCTACGTGATGGGAATTTTGTGTCTCGCGAATTAAATTCATCCAAGCATTGAATCCATCAACAAGAGCCATACCTTGCTCATCATCTGGGTCAACCTCACCCGTTGGCATGTCTGGCTCTTTGGTGAAAAGAACCCCGTTCGCAGAAAGCAACGGCAAATACGTTTTCACGAGGTCTGCTCGGTTGGGAGATGGTCCGTCGATGATGATCGCATCGTATGATGATTGAAATTTAGTTTCTGAAAGTTCGGTGTTAATCGTTGCGGCGACCGACCATGCTGCGTGTTCAGCAGCCAATTGTATAGGCTCACCCACAACGATATCAGTCCAATTCAATGCATCATACCGTGTCACAAGCCTGTGGAGAATCACGCCGAATTTTGCACCTTGTTCCACCAGTGTCAGGTTCTGTGGGCGTCGTTCTCGTTCAAAAGCGTCGAGAAGCCATGCTGTACGATGGCCGATACTTGCACCAACCTCGAGTACAGATTGAGGACCAAGACGCACCAAGGCATCCCGCAGCCTGCGGTGAATCGAAATTGACCAAGTGGTCAAGCCCATGTGCTGGAGTTGTTGACCGATGTTAGCAGCAATCTCAGGTTCATCCCGAGGTTGTTGCCCGTCTTTGGCCATTAAATGACTGAGGATATCCGAGCGTTCTACCTCGGCTTCGTCACCTGACATGGGCTTTCGTCAGCGCCCAGTATCTTGAAGGCTCGTACCGTGTTCACAACGGAGGGTTCAAACGATGGTGGCCATGCCTTGCCAATGAGGGCATCTCAGATGGATGAAGAAGAAGTGTGGGAAGAGGACGAAGAAGTCCTCGACAATGCCACCCATTGCCCCTCATGCGATGAGATGCAGGGTCATCAAATCCTGCGAGAGAAGGCTGTTGGAACAGGTGCTGATTTCAAAGTGCAATGTGAAACATGTCATCACGTTCACACCGTTGAGTTTCGACCACCAGCCCCAGTTAAGATTCCATTTATTTTAACCGATGGACCCCATTCCGAACGTGTTGTTCTTGTCATTGATGCGGATGAGGAATTTAACCTGAATGATGTCTTCGAGGAAAATGAAAAACTGTGGCGAGTTCACCAACTCGAGGACACTGATGGAAAGCATCACGAATCGGGGCTTGCCTCAAAGATCGTTCGCATCACCGCAGTACGCACTGATATGGTACGAGTAAAATTGACATTGACCCGTGGAGAGGATTCTCAAGCGGATGTCATCATGGTCTCTCAAGACACCACATTTACAGCATCAAATCTCATTGACCACAAAGGAGAGACATGGAGGATACGAGCAATACATACCGGGGCAGGACGAACACTCCGTGGAACCGTTCAAGCACCAGATATCAAGCGTATGTACCTTCATGAACCTCCCAATGAAGAGCACTTTGCTCCCAGAACTCCACGTGAGCGTCGGCAAGCGTGGAAAGAAGGCAAACTTGGATTCAACCCAAACCCCATTCGCCCGAAGGAACATGTGAAGAAGGGAGTTAATCCCAATACTTCCTCAAAGCGCAAGAAAAAGAAGCCAAGGCGCTGATCATGGTCTGTTGGTCCATGGCATCATGAATGCCTTAGCAACCTGTGTACCAATCGTTGGGTTTTCTTTGAGTCGGCGAATACTGTATTCATACCACTTTTCACCATAAGGAATGTAAACACGGGTTCGATGCCCCTGTTTCAATAACTTTCTGCGCAATGGACCCCGTACACCAAGCAGCATTTGGAATTCATACCCAGGACCTTTGTTCAATCTTGGCGGACCTGAATGAGGACGAGTATCTTCTTTCCCCGGTCCGAGTTGATGCGATTCCAAGGCCTCAAGCGCATGGTCAATCACGGGATAATCGTGGCTCGCAATAGCAACATATGCTCCTGCGCTAAGCATTTTGTCAATGCAAGCATTTGTTGCATCAACGATGTCTTGATATTCCGTGAATGCAATGTCATCAGGTTCGAGGTAAATCCCTTTACAGATTCTGTAGTCTGCGTGAGGGCCAAGTTCTGTTTCGAGGCTGTCGATATCTGATAAACTTCGGAACAGACGACCCTGCAAGACCGTACCAACATTCGTTAATCCTTCTTTGTGAAGGTCAACGACGGCTTTGATGGTGGCTGAGGTGACCCGATGATCTTCCATGTCAAGCCGAACGAACATTTCGTGCTTGGCCGCCATTTTGACAATTTCACGCATGTTCTCCATTCCTGCCTCCTCATCGATAAGCAGGCCAAATGCCGTGGGTTTTATACTCAAATTTGCATCCAAACCATGTTGTTGTATCGCATCAATTGCACGGACATATTCATCAAAAAAATACTGGGCTTCATCCATGGTCGAAATTTCCTCGCCGAGTACATCGATAGTAAAGCAGGCCCCTTCTGACGACAGGCGTTTCATGATGGTAACCGCGTCATCAAGTGTTGCCCCTGCGACATATCGACGGCTGACCCAGCGTACGAACCATCTTGGCATGCGCAGCGTCATAGCGACAACGGTCCGTGAGAACCACCCAACCATGAAGCATCCACGAAAGCGGCACTCTTTGACCCTTTGTGCTTATTCATCTGTGCCTTGAAGGCGAGCCTTGATTTGGCGCGTGGTCAGCAATGGAATGTTCATTGTTTCGAGATGCTGCCGGATGGCTTGTCGCTGCCATCCTTTGAAGGCCTTCTTGTCCATTGAAACAATGAGTTCACCACCTGGAAATGCCTTGTGCGTTGAATCGATTGCATCGTTTATGGCCTGCTTCCAAGTACCTGTTGGCTCTTCACCTTCAACGAGTGTGAACGGCAAGGCATAGGATGCCAACATGTGACCCAACCATATATTTTCAAGCGCAGCAAGGTTGTTTGCCCGAGGTGCATAATGACCGCCACCTAATGTCACAAGGACGAGTTGTTCTTCCTTATTGCTGACTTCAGACCAGGTTTTAGAATCCGGACTCAACAATCCATCACGAATTATTCCAGCCAAAAGGTCAGCTGCCCCTTCGTGCCCCCAGGTAGCATCGGTTGAACCCACCTCAATGAAGAGAGCGGGCGCCTCTAAAAATGGACCGTGATGGGTTACTTCCAGTGAAAGGTCAAAATGTTCGAGTTCAGGAATCTTTGGAGCCCGCTCAAGTAATAATTTCCACCACGGAGCGAGACGTGGGTTTGGCGGCGGCGTTTGACCTCCATAGCCACCATAGGGGCCGTGCTCTCCCAAAGGGAGATGAGGCACCCCAATGGGATGGAGAGTGAGTGATGCCCGTCCGCTGATGGCTGCGTGACGGGAGGGGAAAATGACCTCCCCAACCCGCTCTCCGGTCGCGTCATACCATCGCCGATCAAGGTGGTCTTCGAACAGAAGTCCGTCAGGGAGGTACCACATACGAAGATGGAGGTGGGAAAAGCATGGATGGCCTTCAACCTCCTGATGTGATTCCCATTGCAGAAGTTTTTGCAAGGATTCTCCTTGGTTGAAACTGGCAATATCTGCTTGATTGACCACGATGAGAATCACATCGCTGGCCACCATGATGAGCGGATTAGGTCGTAGTTTTTCATCCCATCCGAACGAGGTTTGACATAGAGGACCTCCTGCATCAACCATGGACGAAGGTCTACCGGCGACCATTCCCTTCCTCCCACGATCCTTCCACAGCCATGAGAAAGGCCACCTCGTTATCGGGATGGATGGGGAATTTCTTCGGATGGACCAAAATTATGGTATTCTAGAGGAATATGCCACGCCATTTCCGATGAGAGTGAGCCATGCCGTTCATGTTGGAGATCATCTCTTTGCCACATGGATTGATGGCGAACTCATGCTTGCAAGAATGGGTTCATTGAGCCTCAGCGACAGTCCTAAAGAAGGCCCGAAGCGAGCAGAATTACGAACTTCAAATCAAAATGCCGGAAAATATCACCCCAAAGGAAACCGTTGGTCGCATGTTCTCAACGCTGAACCGTTAGCTATGGCGGTGGATGAATCTGCATTGGTATTCAATCTGTGGAAACGTGGCCTCTATGCCCTTGACCACGACGCAAAGGAACTTTGGAGACAACAAGACCCAAAGTGGAGTTATGCAAAACGACGGCCGCGAAATGAAGAGATTCTCGCCATTCACCTCCATGATGAGGAATTCACCATCACTTCGCGTGGTGGAAGAGCACAACGTCGTTCCATGTCGACAGGGGATTTAATTGAAGAGTTCATTCTCAACGGTCCTGAAGCACCCCTTGAACATCACTTTAGGCATCAAAACCATCACCTCATCTGCTCGACGCAAGGTGAACTTTGTTGGCTAGAGAATAATTCCGTTATTCAACGTGTCCAATTGAAAGGACCCGTCCAGAGTGCTGTTTGGGACCCCCATATACCAGGGTGGAGACTTTCTGGCTGGCGTGAGGAGGTACTCATTTCAAGACGCAAGACAGAACAGCACACATGGGAAGAAATCCCTGTCCATATCCAGCCAGTCAAAGGTGGGGCTATGATTCTGTTTAACAACGGTACTTGGTCAAACAGTCACTTCGAGAGCCTTGTGGCTCAGGAAGAAGAGTGATCATTCATTCATGTTGGTAAAACCGCATCGTCCACAGGACTTGCGATTGTTATGGTGTGCAAGGAAAACACCGGGTCCACACTCTGGGCAGGAGTCTGCTCGAACGAGTTTGCCGTCTTCAACCTTGTACTTTGACCACTTGGCCTTTGCATTCGGTCCGTCACCCATCATTCATCGCCTCCTTCTTGGGGAGCCTCAGAGGCTGAGTCTTCTTTTGGTGCTGGAGAGCCTGAACGGAATGATTCATGTCGCTTGTGAATGTAACTTGGTTCCACTGACATGGATTCTGCCGAGCCATAAATGAAGGCGGTTCCAGTTGTCAAGGGTTGGCCGTAACGTGTCACGCAATTTTTGACGACGATCCAGTCGGGATTTGAGCCTGGTTCAAGGGTGCGCACAATGTCCATGACCTCTTTACGAGATGGTGTTGTTTTTCCTGCATGACGCCAGCTGAATGTAATCTCAACTCGATTCAAAAGTTTGTTTTCTTTTCGCTCATTAATGTCCATATAATCACCTCAACGAATGTTTACTTTGAGAGCGTAGCGCCCTGGTTGTTCCACCTTGAGACGCTTGGCGATTTCCGAGCGCTCAGGTTGCATGATAATGACGTAGCCAGTCCAGTCCGATGAGACTTGGGCTGAGGGGTGCCGTGGGCATTGGTCGATTGTGTCGGCGAGTACGAGGTGACATTCACCGCAAGCGAAGGGCATTTTCACCATGTTCATTCACTTCCTTGCTTTTTCCAGCCAGGTGAGCCAAGACCATCTTGCTTGCTGGTCAAACCAATCTTAGAACGGCGAGGGTCAGAGGTATCGGGTGAAAGCGAAACGATGCGAGCCCGAACGAATGACCCGACGCCGAGTTCTTTCCCGCTTTGACGACCGGTGATTTTGTTTGCTCCAATGTTGATGTCAACGGGTTCATCCATAATTTGGGATTTGTGAAGCAAGGCTTCCATTGGACCAATTCGAACAAAGGCTCCGAACTCATTGACTTCTGAGACAGCTCCCTCAACGACTTCTTGGTCGTCCATGCAAAAGAGCACAGCGTCAAATTGAACACGCTGGTATATTGCACCGTCACCGTGAATGATTCTGCCACGGCCAATCGTTTTGTGATTGTTGGTTACCAAAACAAAACGATTCTCTTCATCGAATTTACCTTCAAATGCGTCCATGGAAAGGCGGTCAATATGCTGGTCAAGCGACTGACCTTTCCGCATGTATTCTGCAGGGATACGAATCGTATCTTCCTTGGTAACAACCTTGTACATTTTTTCACCTCTAGTTCACTCCAAAGGCAAGGTGAAAAACGGGAGTCAAAGCGACTGTTCCGTCCATCACCGGATTCACCTCAGGAGAGAAAGCGACCGAAGTCATGTGAGTCCACCGACGACCCCTATTTAATTGAAGCGGAAAAATCAATCCTGTCCGATGCACCAAAAGCCGCTTCGGTACAAGATGAAGCACCAAAGAAAAGGGGTTTTAGAAGTGAAGAACGCCATAAGCCATAACAACCCTCCGGAGACGGTCATGAATGATGCCACAGCAACGCGGTTCATCTCAGCGCGCCAATGGTGCTGCGCTACTGATGGTTTGCTTGATGCTCACGCTTCCCATTACGCCGCTTTTTTCTTCCCAGCCCGAGGTACTTGCTGATGAACCACATATCCACATGACGGGTCAAACCTACGATGCCTATGACCAACCTTGGCCGCAGTATGGACGAACGCCAACGCATAACTTTTCGATGCCGAATCATGATCCCAACGGCGGACCGGGTGAAGGAAATGTAAGCGATGTCACTTCGCTTGCATCGCTCGTAAATCCAGTAGTCAACTGGCAGGTGTTTAATTCAGGAGATGGAAGTGATGCCTATGGTTCGGTCATCGGAGATTTCTCTCAAAGCATCAGTGCATCTCAGGCGGCAGTTGAACGATGTGGCCAGGGAACCTTGTTCCCAGTCATGATTTCGAGCACGATCACCGATGGTTCAAGAGAGAGTTTCTTGAACATCATCTCAGGGAACGATGCCAAGATAGCATGGCGTGTCAGCCTTGGAGTAACAGAAGCGATTCGCTCGACACCAATCATCCACGATATTGACGCCGATGGTTTCCAAGAAATTATCGTGGTCTACGACACCCAAGGTGCCCTTAACATTGATGTTTGGTCACCACGCCTCACCTGTACTGAGTCAAATTGGGCTACTTCTGGGCACAGCAATGAGTTGCTTTGGTCCTATACCGACGCCGAGGTACGTATCGGCTCTCCTTCACCTCATTTCGCCACCGCTAACTCGGACCACAAAGCCGTCACACAACCTCTACTTGCTGACTTGGAACTTGACGGTTCACCTGAACTTGTCCTTGCTGTTGTTGATGACCCCAGCGACAACCCCACACCAATGGTTCACGCATATGCCTTGCAGAATCTCCAACCTTCAGGCGCTGAATGGAGTGTTAACCTCGACCGTGGGACTCACCCAAGCGACCCTGTTTGGGCGCAACTGGACGGATCGACGACCAGTGTTCTGCTCACCACGATCGATGGAAATACCGGCAACATGTGGATTTGGAAAATCGATGGTGATTCAGGTTCATTGGACTGGGAGCGAGTCGCAGTTCAAGGCACGGATTCGGATTCGGATTCTCCCCGACTTCGCTTACCCGGACCTGTCATCACACAACTCGATGGAGATGATGCTCCTGAGATGATTCTCACCGTACCCACCGACCCCAACGGACGAACTTCAGGTAATGGTGCACGCTTTATTGGCATGGAAATCACCTCAACAACAGAAGTCTTCAATTTCCGTGCACAAAATGGATATGCTGATGCGCAGCCACTTCCTTTGGACACTGATGATGATGGTATTTCAGACAGATTGTGTTGGGTGACATGGTATTCTGAATCAACGGTGAGTTTCAATCGCAAAGGCATGTTGGGATGCACCGACATCAGTGATGAAAACCCAGTTACAGAATGGACCAGAGACCTCCAGCGAGGCAGCGGAAATGATAACGATGAAATCGCAGTTTCGCCACCGATTTGGATGGACATTGACGATGAAGGAACACCCGAAATCATTGTTGCTTTCGGTCGCCGTGTTTGGGCATTTGATGGTGATACAGGGGCGTCGGCTGATATCAACAATGAATGGTCCACCCCGCTCAACATGCCTCACCGAACATGGTCTGCACCAGCCCTCGCTGATGTCGATGGTGATGGAAATATTGACTTGCTCGTCGGTGACACGCTCGTCTCAAATCGCGGACCAGACTTCGCACCATCCAGTGATAATCGAGGCCTTTCGTTCAATCCAGCTCAAGCCGACCCTGGTGCTCTTGTCACGGTCACGGCACAGTTTTCCAACGTTGGAACAGGAGAAGCGGATGATGATCTTGATGCAGCGATCATCATGAACGGCGTGGAGTTGACGCGAGAGCGATTTACAGAGAGCGAGCCGGTTGCTCCTTCCGCCGAGGGCGGCCCTCAGACCTTTACAGCAGAATTCACAGCTGAACTTGGGCTGCATGTGTTTGAATTGGTTCTCGACATCAACCAAAACATCACTGAACAACGAGAAGATAACAATCGGGCCGCCGCATCCTATCTTGTCGTTGAACCTCACGTCGCTGAATTAGCTGGACCAATTGAGACCACACGCATCAATCCAGGCACGACTCAGACACTGTCCGTTCAACTTACTGCCACAGGGTCTCAGATTGCTGAATGGACGCTCACCTATGATGATTCGAACCTACCAGCAGATTGGACATTCCAGCCCAGTTCCGGTACCGTGTTGAGCACCGAACTGACGCCGCAGGTCAGTCAGACCGTTGAATTTGACACCTCTGTTCCCATTGACGCTCTGGGTGATGAATCAGGTGTTGTTTCCTTCCTCTTGTCACTCAATACTGATGCTTCCATAAACACAACGCTGCAGGTACCAATCGAGGTCTTCAGAACACGAGGATTGGATATGGTAGGGGCATCCGGCCTCAATGCCTCGATGGGTCAGGGCCGGCCGGGTACTGTTGCGAAATCATGGTTTATGGTGGAAAATCTCGGCAATGCTGTAGAAACGACAACCTCAATCACATGGACTGCTCCTACATGGGGAGGCTCGCCGTCACTTCACGATGCGAACGGAAATGAATTATTTAGCATCAATCTTCAACCTGGTGAAGAAAAAGAACTCTTCGCATATCTCGATACTCCGGTTGGCACAACCGTTGGGACATCGACAGAAACCACCCTCACAATGTGTATGGGAAGCGGCGAAGAAGCTCTTTGCGAATCGCTGAGCATTCACTTCATGGCTGTAGAAATTGCGGCTCATCCGAGCCACCACAGAACACTTCCAAATCATACCATAGCATGGCAACTTGATGGAGAATTACCGAACTCTGGTAAAGTGCAGTGGAATATGGCAGCGGCTGGGATGAGTCAACCTAACTGGGTCTGGACGGCGACGGGAGATTGGACAATCAACGGATCGTACTTGGAAAGTTCTGGTGTACCACAGAGTGCAATCGGTGGTGAACTTCGCGTTTATGTGCCGGAAAATGCGGTACCAAAGCGCCATGTATTTGTTGACAAAGACGCTTCTGAGCCCGACATGGAACTCAACATCACTGTCCAAGTGCTTCAGGTATATCGTTCCAATATATCTCTGATACAACCGGCACCTACTGCTGAAGGCAATGCCCTTTCTCTGAATGTAAGTGAACCGCATCGATTCCTGCTCTTCTTGGAAAACCCCGGCAATGGAGAGGATACCTTTGTGCTGACCGCAGAGGTCGAAAGTCCAAATCACGCATCAACCCCAGAAGTTGATTTCACCTTCTATGACCCAGAAAAGACACTCGGAGCGCTTTCGACAGGTATTGGGTCCGTTGATGTGGAATTGTCAGAAGAAATACCTGCATTATTGCCGTTCACAATCCGTTTTACATGGTCTTCTCAAGGTGACGAGAGTGTTTCTCAAAGTGCACTGGCGTACATCCAAGCGGCTCCAAGTCACGAGTGGGATGTTGACCTGCTCAATCAAAGCAGCGTAGAAGCAATTCCAGGTTCTGATGTTCATTTTGAATTCAATGTCACCAACCGAGGTAATGCTCCTGATAGCCTCAATCTCGTACCAGTACTCAACATCATAGGCCTTGGTAATGACACCATCACCTGGTCAGCGGACGAAGTGAATACATCGGTTGTGCCCATTAACGAAAGCACATCAATCCGCTTCACTCTTGAGGTCCCACTCCTAACATGGGCTGGAACCATCGGTGAAGTCACCCTTCAACATGTCGCAAGCACCTATGTCATCGGGGAAACATCGGTGAATGTCACCGTGGCAGAAATCTATGGATGGAAATTAAATCTCACGGGAACCGACTTAGAAGTTGATCCTGAAGGGCAGAATCTTACCTTAGAATTGATTCATGAAGGCAACGGACATGAAATTCCCTACTTCGCTAAGGCAGGAGCCGGGTGGAACATCACATTACCCAACGCTGGTGATGTTGTTGAACCCTACGGCACGACCAGTTTTACTGTCTTTGTTCAGCCCCCCGAAAATGCCATTGCTGGCGAGGTAGGCGTCATGCGGATTCGTATCACTGGTGATGACCTTAACGGGAAAATTGTCGAAGAGATTCCTCTGCGAGTAGGCGCTGCACCCCAACTCGAAATTGACCACAGGGGGGCATGGAATGTCAATACTGCCGGAGGCTACCCTACTGCGTGGATTGTCAATCAAGGAAACGATGTTGCACTCATCACACTTGATGTCAATGGATTGCCCGATGGGTGGACCACGCAACAAGGGTCACAGGTCGTCCTTGCCCCCGGTGAGGTCAAGGGGATGCCGCTATCGCTGGTCCCCGCAGTTGATTGGAATCAGCAACGTTTCCTGCTCACCATCAACGTCAATCACCCCATATTGGGAACCATTCCTCACGATATCGAAGTCGAATATTCCGAATTATCGTTCGCCACGACGCCTGTCATTGACAGTTACATTGGTACTGAACACACATTCCTCCTCCATGATACTGGGAGTGAAACCCTTGCATTATCTGCGAGCTTAGACCTCCAACGAGAGAATGAGAAAGTAACCTTCATCCAGCCATCTGATTCGGGAGAAATCAAAATCGCATATTCCGGCGCCTCAACAACTGGAAATTTGTCCCTCTACCTCGTTGCGAGGACCTACCCCGACGCCTTAGCCTCCTGTGAATTTAATGACAATGTGTTCGGGGATTTAGGCAGAATCACCCTCTCAGGGTCAATCGGTCAATGTGAACTCACCGCTTCGGAGTATGAAGATCTTCGGGCGGTCTTGACGCTGATTACTTCAGAAGGTGAACGCATTCTGATCGATGAGGATGCTTGGACGGTTTCGGCTGGAGATAATGACACCGTCAACATCACGCTCAGCGAATGGACGCCGAATCCAGGTGAATTCATTCTCATGGCGACCATGTACGATCAATTCGGGAGGGAACTTGCACAAACATCCCAAGCCCTTATCTCACGGGCTACTAATTGGAACATCGGAATCAATTCATTGACAAGCGATGGGGATATCACCGTCGGTATTCAACGCACAGGGTACAACATTCTTGCTCAGGCTGTGTGCGAATTGACTGTGAGTTCAACAGGAGGATGGAGTGGAACATACTATGTTGATGTAGCCTACTCGGATTTTGCACCTGTGATTTTGATTGAGAATCCAGGTGATATTGAGAAAGATGAAAAGATCACAGCTGTCCTCTCCTGCTCGGTTCCGTTTGATATTGATGATGACCCCGAGGACGACTCAGCCACGACGTTCTACAAACCTGAAAGTTTGCTCAGTGTGTCATCGACTGATGTTGAATGGATTATTGGCAGCGCTATCATCGTCATGGCCATCGCTTGGCTCTCAGGACTGATACGGCCTCGCCAAGATGGTTTAACAAGGCCATCACCAAGTAAAGAGGAAGATGCCACAACGTCGAAAACGCAGGAAACCGTAGAGGAAGTTGATGATATCCAAGTTCAATCCGACCCTAACGACGAAAACGAAATCGCAGTAGAATTTAGTGAAGACCTCACCCCTATTGATGACGTAACATCAACAATTGAGGTCATTGACGCACCAGAACAACAGATCGATTCAGACCCATCTGCGAGCGGTCGATTGGCATCCATGCGGGATGAACTCGACGATCAAAGCATCGAAGAGCGTGAAGGTTCAATCGAAGACAGAATGAACCAGTTCTTCGGGCGTTGATTCGTTCATGAGAAGGTATTATTCACAAGGCGCAGTGGCGAGTCCATGGACGAGTCGGCTCTCTCCTCTACATCTCCATTTTACACCTTGGATGCCTTCAACGGTCAATGGGCCAACGGGCTGATAACAGCGGTTGAAGATGCACAGAGTGGCAATACAAGCACGTGGTCCGAATATATCGTCCAACACAGCGATATTGCCCAACGCCTTAGCACTCAGGGAATCAAAGAGCCTCAGAATTTTGAAACGATTCAGTGGGATCCAGCGACGCTCTTATTCACAGTTTGTGTCGAAATTACTGCAGATGGACGACCTCTTCCGTTGGGTGACCGATTGAACCGAGAACGATTCGGACGCTTTCCATACGGAAATGGTTCTGCTCTCGACTATCTGCTTGAATTCATCCGACCCAATCGTAGCATAACAGATAATGACGGCCAAGACATCTATGATTTGATCATTGATGATCTACGCACGCTTTCTGCTGGCTGTACTGAGGAATTTAGGGGACATGCATTGTTTGAATCCGGATTCGGAGGAATGAACATCCAAGGATACCTCTCCAGCGAGCAGGTGAGAACGTTGAGGAAGAATCTTGCATCAAGGACATGGACTGCATCATACGAGGAACCACTGGATGGTGGAGTAGCAGATGTCGCTAAGCATTTCATTGCCCTGCTCAAGGCGGCAGAGAGAAGGCAGGTCGGTATTGTCCTACGCTCACATTCGTAAATCAAAATGTTTGAGAAGTTAATCGCTCGTACATTGAGGCGTACAATGACGCTGTTTCGTCAATAACCGACTGGGGAAGTGCAGGAATCGGAGGTTCATCCGTACCAGCATCACGAGCGGCCTTCAAATCGTTTTGATGGCCCGTTCCAATGTAGTGAGAGCGAACAAATTCTTTGCTTAACTCGATGCATTCACCATTATCATATGCTTCTGCATCCCACCAGCGGTCCTCATCGAGAGTGCCAAAGGTGTCAACGAGTACAACTTCACGGTTCGTTCCCAAAGCAAATTCCTTTTTGCCATCGACGTGGATCAATCCGTTTCGGGCAGCTTCTCGTTCAATGATTTCATCAACACCAAGAGCAGCTGCTACAATCGCATCGTATTCTTCTTCGGTGATGTTGGAGATTTCAAGTCCCTCGTCTCGATTGATGTTGCGGTCAAACTTTTCGAATTTGGTTGTGACTTCAACAAAGGGTTGTGCCAATTTGACACCGTACTCACAGTCAGGAGCAACACCCAAGGCTTCAGCAGAGAGTTCTCCACGCTGAAACCGACGCCAAGCAGACCCAGAAAGGTAATGGCGGACAATAACTTCAAGAGGGACGAAAACCCATTCCATATCACGAGGAATGGCGCCTGGTTCCTTGATTACTTTGACCTTACGTACCAAACATCGGTCAGCGGCATTGACCTCGATTAAGTGAGTTTTACAGATTCCAGCGTCTTCAACCAATTTGAACCAATGAGCGGTCGTGCGATTAAGGGATTCACCCTTGCGAGGTATAAGAGATGGAATAATTTGGTCGAAGACAGAAATCTGATTTGTAAACCTAAATTCCAGAACTTCTGGATCGTCAGTCGACCAAACTTGCTTCACTTTTCCTTGGTAGAGCATTTCTCCCATGATTGATTGTCCACGAAATCAGCATTTGAACATTTCACATTGAACTGTTGGTAAACATCAGAGGAAACCAAGCGCATCTTCAATACGATTAAGTTCAGGACCCGTGGTTTTCGTACCGGAGACTGCACCGTCATTTGAGGCACAGGTGCCTGCGCCAACATAGGGTGAACCAAAGGAGACTGTTCCGACCATCGGAGGTACTCCGAGGATGTCCTCAATGAGCATGGCCTCATCAGGAGTTACATCTGGATGGAGGAGGACACCTTGGTCGTTGGTAACTGCAAGGCTCCCAACCACGTCTTGTCCCGCAACGGTTGTAGATACAATGTCAACCCCCAAAACTTCAGCTAAAATCTCAAGGCCATCTTGTGGGATACTTGGGGAGGCTACTGCCCCATGTTCGTTGACAATCAACAGATTACCGGCAGTATTCACACCACCCTCCATAACAACCACATCTCCATATGATGTTAATTGGTCAATATCGTCTTCTGTGGCAATATCTGCAACAGCAATCCCACGCTGATTGCCTGAAACCAGAGCACCAACGAGGTTGGAGCCCCCAATCGAGATCGGTTGGAGTTCAAGCCCGAGATTGTTAGAGAGAATATCGAGGGTAGGTTGTGGAAGTTCTGGAGGATGGAACAGGACCTTTCCTACCGTGGCGAGATGGACGCCAACTTGGTCACTACCAAAAATATCAACAGTGTCGATTGGCATGTGATCAGTCCTTAGGTCGGGATGTTGGTTCTAAAATGTGATGTTAAAATCCGATAGAACGCAAAAAAGGCCGGCCTCAAATGAGGTCCGGCCTAATGCGCCCTTACGGGGGAGGATTTCCAAGGTGAAAAGAGAGGGGCACAGTGACTTCCTTTCCCGTGGACTCTCGTACCACAGTAATGGGAAAGACGCAGAAGGGCTTGACTTCTGGGTTCGGAATGGGACCAGGTATACACCTTCGCTGTGACCGTGCACCCATCTCTTTTCGAATCGGATAGGATGCGACGTAGCGTCGCAAGTGAATTGGCATGATATTTTAGACGAAGGGCACTCATGGTGCGGATACATACACGGAAAAAGATGCTCGAACATTAGTGCCGCTGGACTGAATACGTCGCCGAAGCTTCGTACTTACATCCGCGGTCTATCATCTCGTCTTTTACGAGCGTTCTGAGGTGTCTCGTCTTTGGGGTGGCTTCGAGCTTAGATGCTTTCAGCTCTTATCCTTCAGGGCGTGGCTACCCAGCATTGCCTTGCCAGACAACTGGTAAACTAGTGGCCCCGAGCCCTCGTTCCTCTCGTACTAAAGGACCCCTTCCATCAGACACCTTACGCGATTCTACCACCAAGCAACAAACCTGTCTCACGACGGTCTAAACCCATCTCACGATCCCTTTTAATGGGCGAACAACCCCACCCTTGGGTCCTGCTGCAGACCCAGGATAGGAAGAGACGACATCGAAGTAGCAAGCCACCAGGTCGATGTGAGCTCTTGCTGGTGACAACTCAATTATCCCC